>CXPW01000256.1_pt1 | contig 8995 bp, 9 predicted proteins | sample 591561 | NCBI WGS metagenome assembly CXPW01 (sample SAMEA3491279, study PRJEB9169) | human gut metagenome | biome: ENVO:mammalia-associated habitat; material: ENVO:feces | place: Bangladesh | collected 2010-04-07 | reverse complement strand
GTAGTTTGTATATGGCAACACTTGGTTTTTTAGCACTGGGACTTCCGGCAGATGATTACTTTTGGACATCCTGCTGTCCGTCCCTTTTGCCTTTTCCAGATGCAAAACTGCATATCCCATAACTGTCAATAATTTCAGGTTAATACTTCCCCTGCCTTGCTTTTATGCCGCATGGCAGACGGGGTTTCCAAAGGGGCGGCGCCCCTATGGCTCGTTGGGGCTTTTTTAGCAATGTGTGCATTGCGTTAAGAAAAAGCCCTAATGAGCTATGGCTTTTTTCAAAGCCTTCCGGTGGCTCTACGGTTACATCCTGATACCTTTGTTTTTCTTTTTCAGTTGCTCTGCCTGCCGTTGTCCTTTCTCCGGCTCCGGTCTCTGCTGCTGATGTTCGGCTTGTCCGTTTTGCTTACTCCGCAGGCAGTCGTTCAGGTCGTTGTAGCCTCCGTATATGTGCGACGCGTCCCGGACGCGCAGCCCGTATTCCTCCCGCAGTTCCTGAACAGCTTCCATTCCCGCTTTGTCGTTGTCGAGGAAACAGTGGATGCACCCGTAACCGCCCAATGGTCGGATTGCCTTGGAGAGGTTGGAAGTCGAGTTCAGTACGATGTAGTCCTGCCCGTCAAGTTCGGGACGGTCGGGACACCTTTCCAGCCGCAGGGTGAGGAAAGAGAGGTAGTCCATGAATCCCTCGAAGATGTAGCATGCCTCCTTCGGCTCCGATTGCCGTATATGGGTGATGTCCTTCGGTGCTATGCATCCCTTGAAATGCTTGTTGCGTATCTCGTATCCTCCCGAACGGTTGGGGAAGCCTATAGCATAGTATGGGGTTTCCCCAGTCAGATAGCGGACCTCCCTGCATTCTCTTTTTGCCAATTCCGTATTTATTCCCCTTTGCCGCAGGTAGGCATACAGGGCGGGAGAGGAGAGCGGTACTACCTCCAACTGCCGGAAACTCGGCTTTGACAAGGGTTGCTTGCCAAAAGAGAAAGAGGCCGGGCGCACGTTTTGTGCCTGCTCCTTTATCCTTTCCAAGAGGTAGGGCAGACTGTCGGATGCGTATAGCTCCTGTGCCAGTGCGATGATATTACCACCTTTGCCTGCGCCAAAATCATACCATAGGTTGCGTTCGGTGTTCACCTTGAAGGAGGGTTCCTGTTCGTCCCTGAACGGTGAGTTGTACCATAGACTACCACCCTGTTGCCTTACCGGACTGTATCCAAGACTGTGCAGATATTCCTCTATGCGTATCTGCTTCGCTTCATTCATGTTCATCATATTTCTGTTTTAAGTAGATATTGTTTTTGGGGTTTTCGCCCGTACCCTTTCATGTGTAACGGGCTGCATCCGCTTTACTTTACTTTGCTATATATATGCCCCCAGACTAAAGTAAAGCGGTTTCCGGTCTGTGCCGTCATGGTGGAGGCCGGGTATGAGACCATACCCTTTTTCCGTACTGTCATACTGTTGTTCTTGTCAAGTGTGAATATTATTTTTTCTTTTCGCCCGTATCTTTTTGTATATTACGGGCTATATCCACTTTACTTTACTTCCGTATATATATGGTACGGGACTAAAGTAAAGTGGTTCCCATACAATACCGCTAATAGTGAAAATCGGGTTTGAAGGTGTATTTCCTGCCGTTCTCCTGTACTATCATCCGTTTGTTTTTCAGTACTGTAATGAGGTCTGTCAGCCTGTTTCCCCCAAGCATGACACCGACAGAAGCGTAGGTTTCCCTCAATTCTTCCGCAAGCTCCTTGTAGCCGTATTCATCTTTGAGTGTGAATGCCGCTTCCAGTGCGATGCGGTGCTGCTTCTCTGTGATGTCCTTGTAGGGGTCGAACTTCTCCCTTTTCCCTTTTCCCGGATCCTTGTGTTTGAACAGGTATTCGTCCAGCAGTTCGGGTAATGCCTCCCCGTTGATGCGGAATGCGAACGGTTCGAAGTTCATCGCCCTGATATGTGCTGCCTTGACCGTACTGATGTCGGGGTCCTTCTCGTCCTTCTCCACTTGCAGCACTGTTTCGGCCTTGTTGCTAAGCTCCGTTCCGATGTGTCCCCTTGCGTTCTCGTCCCCCTTGTTCTGATGCAGTATGGTGTGTATGTGTATGTGTCTTTCCCCCGTCCATGTCATCAGCAGGGAGATTACCTTCGTGGACTCGCTGGGGCTGTTGATGTCGTATACCATATCTCGTATTCCGTCAATGACTACCAGCCCTACATTTTCGGTGCGGTAAATAGCCTCCCTCACGATTGCTATTCGTTCCTCGGGCGTGTACTTCCTTAGGACAAGGAATTCAAGGTCTTTATGGTTCCTGCCTGTCGGCAGTCCCGCCATGCGCAATATTCTTTTTGCCACTTTCGCACAGTGGTAGGAACTTTGTTCGGTATCCACATAGAGTATTTTCCTCCTGTTTTCGGGCAGTTCCGCCGTGTAGCTTAGCACTGTTCCGTTTTTCAGTGCAGCCGCCACGATTGCGGAAACATTGAACGTTTTCTTGCTCTTTGCTTTTCCGATTGATGCGCTGAAGTTCCCCAGCGTGCCTATGACGGAACCGTGTACTTTCAGTATTTCGGGTGCCCTCTCGTAGTCTTCCGAAAGGTCGAGCCGTGAGGCTTGCCACAGTATCACCGCCGCTTCGGGCGTGACTTCTTTTCTTTCTCTGTACTCCATGTCCGTACCTCCTTATCTGCGTCCTCCGCTTTTGTGTCCTGCCAGTTCGAGTGCCATGTCCGCATCTACGATGATTTTGCGTCCTATCTGCGTAATGGCTCTGTCTATCTTCCCGCTTTTCTTGATGCGGTTTGCTGTGGGCATACTGCATCCGAACAGGCGTGCTATGCCGCCTATCCCGTACACGTATTTCTTTTCCGTATCGGCTATGGGCTGTGCTGCTCTCGCTTCCCTTTCCTGCAGGGCGTGTCGGTTCAGTAATATGAATTCCTCTCCCGTCATCTGCCATACGGGCTTTGATAAAAGTTCTCTGATTTCCATGTTGGAATGAATTTAACGTTTGTACTGTAAGCCCTGCGCACGGGCTTTTTTGTTTCGTTCGAACAGTGCAAAGTTAATCCCGGATACGGGTGGTAAGGATGTGGATAGCGTGAATGGAGTATCACGCTATCTCACTAAATATCAGAAGATAATAAAGAGTGGTGAAAAATATTTCGGGTGGTAAAAGTGGTTGTTTCGTGGAATGTCGTGGCGTATCGCTAACTATCGGAATATTGACTGCATTTCCTTCGCAAATATCTGATTGCTGTCACTGGGTAAATCGGTCCGGGGTACGGGTGCCTTGTATTTGGACTTGTAATATTTTATATCTATCTCCAGCAGTTTCATGATTTCCTCCTTCCACTTTTCTCTGTCGGGTTTGGAAAGTGTTTCTCCCATGAGAAATATCAGGTAGCATACACGTGCCTTTTCATCCTTTCTCACCTTTAATCTGCTCGCGCACGGTTGCAAGTTCATGTTGGCGTAGAAGTCCAGTTCATTGATCTCCTCGAACTGCTCTCCGTTGCATGTCTCGTGAATGGCTGACAGGAGTTTCATGGGGAAATAGACCGGGCTTTTTTTTGATATGGTGTCAGATGCGGAACTTTCTTTTTCTTCCTCTCCTTTTTTCTTTTGGCCGGTCATGTATTTATCAAGAATTGCCAGCAGCGATCCGTCCAGCCTGTATATGTCTCCGCAGCGGTTTTTCAGGTATTGCAGGGCTTCCCGCCTTGCCTGTTTCTTCTTTGCATATAGTTCATCCAGTTTGGCTTTCTCCCTGTCGTATTCCTGCTTGCACCGTTCGTACCTCTTTTCCAAAAGCTCCTCTTCCTGACGGTCGTGTTCCCTGAAACCGACTGCCTCCAAAGAGCCGTTAGCTTCCATAAGTTCCCGGTAATATTCGTTTGTGATTTGCATTTGTCTTTCGATGTCCCGGTCATAACATCTTTCATGCTGCCGGCAGATATGTTCAATATCGAGACGGTCGAAAAACTCCTTGCAGGTATTATACATTGAGATATTGTTTTCAATCTCCCGTTTCAGGCTGTTCNGCNANATATATCCGTCCCGTATTTCCGGTTCGAATGGTTGGCTTTTCCATAATTCGAGTGGTTCGGCAGGCATCACGTCATAGTTTTATCTTGGAACACATCTCAATACCGTCCATTTCCGGCATCATGACATCGCTNANNANNNGGACGTGACCCTCGTAAAACCATTAAGGTATTCGAATTTGATAAGAACGTACGTACGATCAACGACTTGCGCGAAGGAATGATACTTCCGGGCATTGTAGGCAACATCACTAATTTCGGTGCCTTCGTCGATATAGGTATCAAGGAGAATGGCCTTGTACACCTCTCCCAACTGGCCGAACGATATATTTCCGACCCTACGGAAATCGTATCCATTCACCAGCAAGTTATGGTCAAGATTATAAATGTGGATACCGACCGCAAACGAATCCAACTTAGCATGATTGGGGTACCGCAAGACTGATCGCCTCTCTCTTTTCCCCCCACCAAACAATCAGAATCGTCAATACAATCATAAGTACTGTGCAAATGAGCGAGCCTTCAAACCCGAAGGCTCCGCCATTCAGTACATTGTCCTCGGGCAGATGCAAAGTCAGCATAGAAGATATGAAATTGTTACCACTCACTTCGTAGCCCAACACCGGTCCCTGAATCCAGTTCCAGAAAAGATGAAGGGAGATAGGGAAACAAAGATTCTTTGTATACAAGTAAGAAGCTCCCAGCAGCATGCCAGCAAGTAGCAAATTGAGCATAGGCAAGAAATCTATTTCCGGATTGAAGATATGTAACAAGGCAAACAATGCTGATGATATAAATAGCGACAGGAATTTATTCATACGTGTATGAAGCAGTCGTCCGAGAATATAGCCGCGCATCAGAATCTCTTCAAACAACGCCACCAACAGAAAAAAGACCCACGAACCGAGCAAATTCACCGGTTCAAACTTAAAACCGGTCACTTCTATTTCTCCCAAAAGCAGAGACAGTCCGAAGCCAACCAGATAAAACAGAACAGCTATCAGCAATCCGTACCACAATCCTCGCGCATGTCCTTTGACAGACAAGCCCAAGTCTGAGAACGGACGCCGTTCAAAACGAAGCATGATAACAGCAGAAGTCAAAGCGGCCAAAAGCATACCCGTCTCTTGCAGAATATACCCCACTATTCCGGGGTGACGGGTCTCCACTCCAAGAACCAATGAAAGGAATCCTTGTATCAATGCACTATACAACAACATAAACACAAAAAGCACCACTATAAACAGCAAAATACACGCCCATATAGGAAGTCCCTTCAGTTCTTTTTTATCCACAATGTTTTCTGCCTCCATTTTTACAATTTGTTAATCCGGCTACAAAATTAGATATAAAACATAAAAAAACACTATCTCTTACCTATTTTTCCTATATTTGCCTGAACAAATCTGCAAAATTATGAAAATTAAACTACTATTGATTAGTTTCATATTGGCTGCCAATGCATTAGGAGCAGTCGCCCAAGTGAGCAAGACTTATTTTGTAAGTAAACCCGGAACGCTGATTTCCATGATGACGGAGGATGAGGCCAACAGTATCACCCACCTCACTTTGACCGGTAAAATAAATGCCGAGGACTTCAGACATCTGCGTGATGAATTTCCCAACCTGAAAGTATTGGACATTTCGAATGCAGACATCAAGATGTACACCGGGAAAGCCGGTACCTATCCCAACGGAAAACTTTGCGTTTATATGCCGAACTTCATCCCTACTTACGCTTTCTCGAACATCGTAGACGGAGTGACTAAAGGTAAAGCCACCCTGGAGAAAATAATTCTCTCCGAGAAAATCAAGAACATCGAAGACGCCGCCTTCAAAGGGTGCGAGAACCTGAAAATCTGCCAGATCCGGAAAAAGACAGCTCCTAACCTGTTGCCGGAGGCATTGGCGGACAGCATTACCGCTATTTTCGTTCCGCTGGGCAGCAGCGATGAATACCGTTATAAGAATAGGTGGGAAAAGTTTGCTTTCATAGAGGGAGAACCGGTAGAAACCACTTTGCAAGTGGGAGCAATGGGCAAACTGGAAGAAGAAATCCTGAAATCCGGTCTGCAACCCAGAGACATCAACTTCCTCACCATAGAAGGCAAACTGGACAACGCCGACTTCAAACTTATCCGCGACTATATGCCGAACCTTGTTTCAGTGGATATTTCCAGAACAAACGCAACAGCTATCCCTGACTTTACTTTCTCACAAAAAAAATATTTATTGAGAATGAAGTTACCTCATAATCTCAAATCGATCGGACAGCGTGTATTCAGTAACTGCGGACGTCTTTGCGGTACACTCGAACTTCCGGCCAGCGTGACTGCTATCGAGTTCGGCGCATTTATGGGATGTGACAATCTCCGCTATGTATTGGCTACGGGAAATAAGATCACAACATTGGGCGATAACCTGTTTGGAGACGGGGTGCCGAGTAAGTTGATTTATAAGAAATAAGTAAAGGAATAACCTTGATATATAGAGTATAGCCCTATATCAGAGTAAGACAACGGTTATAAACTAAGTCCGAGTTAACACATTTCTACCCCTCGTATTTAATAAATCAATCTTTGTTGTTGCATAATTCTATTCGTCTGACAACTGTCAGACGAATAAAGTTATGTATAGCGAATGCTAATTCATAGTAGCTCCAAAGTTACTTGAATGACAAATTATCCCTAAAAAAGAGAGCGTATCAAAAACCAATGTCTTGATACGCTCTCTTTTTTATTATCAGTAATGTCCGGAGTCTTACTTATCTCCGTACATCTTCGCTCTCAATTCTTTAATGTGGTCTGACGTGATATATTCGTCGTATTCCATCATCTTGTCAATGATACCGTTCGGCGTCAGTTCGATGATACGGTTGGCAACGGTCTGAATAAATTCGTGGTCATGAGACGAAAACAGGATGTTTCCTCTATACGTTTTCAGGTTGTTGTTGAATGCCTGGATAGATTCCAAATCCAAGTGGTTGGTAGGAGTATCCAGAATGAGGCAGTTTGCCCCCCTGAGCTGCATACGGGCAATCATACAACGCATTTTTTCACCTCCGGAAAGTACGCTCACTTTCTTCAGTACTTCCTCACCGGAGAACAGCATACGCCCGAGAAAACTCTTCATATACACTTCGTTTCCTTCGCCAAACTGGCTCAACCAGTCCACCAAGTTCAGGTCCGTATTGAAGAAGTCGGTATTGTCCAAAGGCAAGTAAGCGGTGGTGATAGTCACCCCCCAGTTGAAGGTTCCCGAATCCGGTTTTATATTTCCGTTGATGATTTCAAAAAGTGCAGTCATGGCACGCGGGTTGCGTGACAGGAATACAATTTTGTCTCCCTTTTCTACATTGAAGTTGACATCGTTGAAAAGCACTACGCCTTCTTCCGTCTTCTTGCTCAATCCGGCAACTTCGAGAATCTGATTGCCCGGCTCGCGTTCGGGAGTGAAGATAATACCCGGATACTTGCGTGAAGAAGGTTTAATTTCTTCTACATTCAGTTTTTCCAGCATTTTCTTGCGGCTGGTGGTCTGCTTACTCTTCGCTACGTTGGCACTAAAACGGCGGATAAATTCTTCGAGCTCTTTCTTCTTCTCCTCAGCCTTCGCCTTCTGGTTCTGCTGCTGACGGAGGGCCAACTGGCTGGATTCGTACCAGAAACTGTAGTTACCGGCAAACATATTGATCTTTCCATAGTCAATATCGACTGTATGCGTACAGACGGAGTCGAGGAAGTGACGGTCGTGGCTCACAACAAGCACCGTATGTTCAAAGTTGGAAAGATATTCTTCCAGCCATGTCACTGTCTCCATATCCAAATCATTGGTAGGTTCGTCGAGAAGGAGGTTATCAGGATTTCCGTACAATGCCTGCGCTAGCATGACACGTACTTTCTCTTTACCACTCAATTCGCCCATCAGTGTGTAGTGCTTATCTTCTTTGATTCCCAAACCGCTCAACAACATGGCTGCGTCACTCTCGGCATTCCAGCCGTCCAGTTCAGCGAACCGTTCTTCCAGTTCGGACACTTTCAGTCCATCTTCGTCTGTAAAGTCTTCTTTAGCATAGAGTTCTTCGCGCTGTTTCATGATATCCCACAACACGGTATGCCCCATCATTACGGTATCCATAACGGTAAAAGCATCCCATTTGAAGTGGTCTTGACTCAACACGGAGAGGCGCTCGCCCGGTCCCAGAACAATCGAACCGGTAGTCGGATCCAAATCTCCGTAAATCGTACGGAGGAATGTAGATTTTCCCGCACCGTTTGCGCCGATAATACCATAGCAGTTACCACTCGTAAATTTCAGGTTTACGTCATTAAACAACACTCTTTTACCAAACTGTACCGAAACGTTTGAAACTGTAATCATCTTACCTATTTACTATTTAACTATTTACACTTTTCAATTTGAGTGTGCAAAGGTAGACATTTAAAATGAATAATGAACTATCCCGTATGTGCCAATCTGACATAAAAGTATTACCTTTGCAGAGTTTTTTGGCAAAAACACCAACTTGGCAAAGTTTTTGCATGTGATTTTGATATTATGAATAAAAAACAGAAATAGATATGGACCCTAAAGAAAAAAAAGTGAAGGAAGAAGAACTCAACGTTGAGGAAACTCTGAATAACGCGGAAGAACAACCGCAGGACGAACAAGCGGAAAATGCCGCCCCGATGACTCACGAAGAGGAATTGGAAAAGGAACTGGAGACGGCTCAGGAGACCATTGAGGAGCAGAAGGATAAATATTTGCGTCTCTCCGCCGAGTTCGACAATTACCGGAAACGCACTATGAAGGAGAAAGCGGAACTGATCCTGAACGGTGGCGAAAAATCAACACTTCGTGTCCGCCCATTTCTACTTCTGTACCCTGTTTTCCTTCAATCTCACGGAAATATGGGTAAACGCCCTGTGCCATAAACTTTTGTGGC
>CXPW01000085.1_pt1 | contig 9396 bp, 10 predicted proteins | sample 591561 | NCBI WGS metagenome assembly CXPW01 (sample SAMEA3491279, study PRJEB9169) | human gut metagenome | biome: ENVO:mammalia-associated habitat; material: ENVO:feces | place: Bangladesh | collected 2010-04-07 | reverse complement strand
GCTCATGACCTCAACCGATAATGTGTAGCGTGCTTCTTCTTTGAATGCAGGTGAATGAATCATGTCTTCGGATAATCCGTGGCAGTCAGCAGGAAAGGAGATAGACATCACTTTCAAGATTCGCCATACTCCCGAATTTACGAAAGGGAAACTTGTGCAGGAAGGAGATAGGCAGTTCCGTATCTTGTCTTCTGAAAAGTTGCAAGGCATTGCCCCCGGACAGTTCGGAGTTGTTTATGATGAGGCTGCGCAGGTTTGCGTGGGGAGTGGCGGGCTTTTTTTGTGCAATGAGCGAGAGTGCCGTTTCGTAGTCGTAACTTGCCATAGACTCTTGGATAGGGTCAGTCTGCTGTGCCATTAATAGGGTGGTGGAACAGAGCAGGAGTAGTAGAAGTATCNATTGTTACAATAAAAAAATAGTGCCGGACAAGCGAATGATTTGCACCATTCATCTTATCCGGCACTATAATTATCTATTATAGCACCCTCCGATGAGGATTTTTATGCCTGCCCCTGTTTTCGGGCTGCAAATATGGGCTTTGTTTTCATAACTACCAAATTATAGCTGCACTTTATTTTTTCAGGATACAATCGGGTATCAATGTGATACCAATTTCAACCCGATAATGGAGCAAATCAGTGTGAAGATAAAGAACAACCGTCCCACACTTGCAGGTTCTTTAAAGAAGAAAATACCGATTAATACCGTGCCCGCCGCACCGATGCCTGTCCATATCGCATAAGCCGTACCAACCGGCAATGTCTTGGTCACCTTTATCAGAAGCAGCATACTCACACATAAGGATACCAAGAGTACGAATGACCACACATATTTTTCCATTCCGAATACCCTGTTTATCTTTCCCAGGCAGAAAGTAAACACCAGCTCAAGGCAACCTGCCAAAATCAAAAGAATCCAATTCATAACATTTTTTTATTTGCAAAGGTCATGAATTTCCGGCAGCCTCTATTTTACATTTGTAAAAAAGGGATTTTACATTTGATAAAAAATCATCTTATCTTCGCCCTTATTCTGCTCAGACTAACTTGGGAGATTCCCAGATAGGAAGCGATAATACCTAATGGTACACGTTGAAGTATATCGGGGTAATCAGCAATCAAATCCTGATAGCGTTCCAATGAGGTCTTGAACTGCCGTGATATAAATAGCTGTTCTGATTTGATACACTCCCTTTCGGCAAACTTCCGCCCCCAGTTGGCTATATGTATATCCGCCAGATAAAGGTCGTGCAGTTTGTCGACACTCAATTCATACAGCACACTGTCTTCCAATAATTCTATATTCTCATATCCCGCCTGATTATTGTAAAGGGTCTGCAAAGGGAAAATAGCGTCGCCCTCCTTTCCGAACCAGAATGTCACTTTCTTGTCCGATTTATAGGTATATGCATGCAACATTCCTTTCTTCATCAGATAGAATTTGGAACTTTTACGGTTTGCCAGAAACAGGTGGAAACCTTTAGGATAGGTTACTTCCGGTGTTTCATTCAATAGGGCTTCCTTGGATGCAAGCGGCAGTTTGTAAATATTATCAATGATGTCATAGATGTCCATATCCATAGATTCTTTATTTCATTTGTTTGGCAACTCTGTTCAGAATGGAACGCATGATCGTTTTATGGAAAGGACGAATAAAGAAGAAGTAGAATCGTCAATACTTCGGGAGTAACCACTTTATCACTCACTATTGTTTTTGAAAAAGAATCACAGTAATCCGCCAGAAGGTAATTGGTGATGAGACTTCCCTCACATATGTTGTTTTGTACTTTCATAACTTGATGCGTTTTTAGATAACGTAGGCTGCGAAAATAATCACTTTAAATTGATATACAATAACTTTATCTGCTTTTCTATTCGCGGAAACGGAAGAAAGCAGGCAGGCGGTCGGGATTCAACGTGTAGCGGGCATGTTCTGTCAAAAACGGTTCGGAGTTCATCACTGCACAAGAATGGGGTACTGCCGACATCATTTCCCAATCCTTCTGCGAGTTGCCGACAATCAATACTTGCTCCAGAGGGAAAGCTAAAACTTTACATATATGGAGTACTCCTTTCTTTTTGCCGGCTTCCTTATGTACAACTGTGATAAGGGGTGGCTTATAAAATACCTGATAAGGTTTTGCTTTCAATCGGGAAAGAATGTTCTCCCTCTGTTCTTTCTCATAAACCAGCATGCTATACTTATAGACTTGGCCTTCATAGCTATGCGCCGTTATCTTTGCGGATTCCCCGTTTACATCCGGTAGTAATTCAACCGATAAACATCGGTTCCGCCCGTCATACAACAATAATCCACCGTCTGCAAATGCCCCACCTTTGAACAAACTGAAAAGAGTCTTACCTAATTTTCTCCGCGCCTGTTCCACTGATAAAGAAGTAGCCAGATATAATGGGACAGATTGCGCCATATAGTGTAAGACATTGGCATAGTTTTCCGGAACTTTTCCTTGTGCATCGGTCAATGTTCCGTCCACATCGAAAAAAACGGCAGTAATCAAGGGCTTATCCGGTATCCGCCAAAATGTACCTTTGCCCATTATAGAATGCAAAGGATGATTAGTCAGATTACTGAAAGCAATGTAACAATCACAAACTTTCCGCTGACAAGAAAGCGAAGTGTCTAGCTTTTGATTCCGATAAAGATTGCCTATCTTCACCTTACTTCTAGGACAGGCAAAGATATCCCCTTTCCAGTCAATGAAGCAAGCACTTCTTCCGCCTGAGCAATTCTCCCATTGAGCCGGAGCGTTTCGCAAATCATACTCGAAAAGATTATCCAGTTGAGTAAAAAAACGAATATCTTCGTTGCTCAATGGAGACTTTAACCCCTGCATGGCATTAATAAACAGATAAATATCCGGTGAAAGAGTATTTCGCAAATCAGCAAGTATATTTTTTGCCAACGGGTTACCGACAGCTCCGGCACAAACCTGTATTCCTGCATTATGGAGCGTATGAAGTTGCCGGACAAATTTCTCTACTGAAGTCATTTCCGGATGAAAGCTAGCCCAAACTTTTATCTTATTTATCAATGCCGGAGCAGTCCGGAGTTCGTTCAGCCATTCATCGGCAGGAAAAGAAAGATTAGTCTGACAGGAAATTCCGGTAACTTGCGGCAATGACGCAAGCTGTATGATTCCTTCCCTATAATAGCGATGTATGAGTGCTTCACCATAGGGAATGACAAATAGTTGCAAAGTCTCTCCTTCCCATTGCTCAATAGCGGTAATAAAACGACTCCATGCCTGCTTGTCCCGCATTTTAGATGCAGGATGAGACTTCTTGCCGAAAGGACAATAAGAACAAGTGTAATTACAACCATTCAATTTGCTCCGATAGTATATACGTCGGACGGAAAGTAAAGAACCCTCGTTTGTCATTTCATTCAAATATCATTTAAACTTCACTCAATTTTCATTCAATAGGAATAAGTCTCCATTAATTGCCTGATTCCCGGAGTGATAAATAGCTGACCGATATAATCGGAATAACCAAGTCCTTCGGGAGTCAGCCGGATACGTTCAGGAGTTTCCTCTATCCAGTACTGTTCCGCCAATTGGCGGAACAACGGAGTCCTATCAAGCGGCTCTCCCAAACGCCGAGTATATTCAGCCTTGTCAATCCCCATATAGTACATCAGATTCTTGATGATAAAACGTTGTTGTTGTTCCTTTGCGGAAAGGATAAATCCGTTACGGGCTACGGTGAAATCAGTGGTTGCCATATATTCGTCTATCTCGCGGGCAATGCATTGCTGACAGACTGTATACCGGGTAGCATAGTGTAAATCACCCAAATAGCTGCGTCCACCCGACCCACACGAAAGCATTACTTCATCGCCACATGAGACTTCCGCGTCAGTGGACGGATGATGAATGAAACGCCGCATGGATGTTTGCAGAAAGCCTTTTGCTTGCAATAACTTGCAAGCGGCACGATACATTCGAAAACAGACATCATCTGGTTCCCGTTCGGTAATACCTGTACCCTGACGTACATATAGCGGATAAATAAACAGTTCGTTCGGCTGGAACCGGAGCGCTTCTTCCAGTGAATAGAGGAAACTTTCTACCGTCTGTCCCTTAATACCATAAATCAAGTCGATATTGAAATAGGGAAAATCCATTTGGCGGATATCGTCTAATGCTTGATAAATAGTGTTTTGCCGGGGACGCCTTTTGATAGCTTTCAGTTCTTCATCTTGAAAACTCTGTATGCCGATACTTACGCGAGATACTCCCGCCTTTTTCAAGACATTGAGACGCGGACGATCTGCATATTCCGGTGAAGTCTCTACGGAAGTAAAGGCATGGGACGGATGCACGCCGAACAAAGCGGCGGTAGCCATTAGTTGTTCCAGTTGCGGAACAGTCAGCAGCAACGGAGTACCGCCGCCGATGGCAAAGCTATCAAACGTCAGTCCGGCAGTGAGCGGTGAGAGTTGTTGCGCCTGTCTGTGAAGGGTGTCCAGATAAGTGGCGATATATTCTGTACGGTTCGTTTGCAAAGAGAATAAGTTGCAGTATCCGCATTTATGGCTACAAAAAGGGATATGAAAGTAGAGTGACGCCTTTCTGCCTTGCAGTTGCTCCAAATATGGGAGCAACGAAACCGGAGCAGGAAAAGGACGGTACGCCGTTTTATGCGGATAACTATACATATAGTCTACATATCGGGATAGAGGTTGATTCATTGTTTCGTCAGGATAAAGTGTTTGTAAGGAACCGTGTAGACTGTTTCGTGGGATATGCAGTGATATTCGTAGCCGTCTTCACCATAGCAGGTGCCGTGGTCGGAAAGGGCAATCACCAGTGTGTCGGTACGCTTCTGAAAAACTTCAAACAAACGGGGCAACTGACTGTCGATATATCTCAATGCCGCCGCGTGCGATTCCTTATCGTCTTTCGTTTTACCTTTCACATAGTGACAGTTCGGGTAATGGATAGCGGAAAAGTTGATATACATGAATATACGTTTGTCCGCAGAGTAATTCTCCAGTTTCTTCAAGGCAAAATCAATCTGCTTCTCCGTACTGTCAGGAGCCGTACAGCCAAAGATCGGCAGCCAGTAACTTTTCGTAAAATAACCGGGAAACACACGTCCCAGTTCATTGCGTTTGCTGAAGAAATTCACGCCACCTATGCAGATTGTCTCATATCCCTTATTGGCAAGGCTCTGCACGAAAGTAGCTTCCGTAAACGGATAACTGCCTTTGGGCGGGATACGCCCCGTCCCTGCCTGCACAGGGAAAAACAGCCATTTACGGCTACGCAAGGAATGAGGCTCTGCCGGCGAAGGAAGAAAGCCTGCAAAAATAGCAAAATGAGAGGGATAAGTAAAATTTCCCGGCGCATGCCTTTTCTCCCACAAACCACCGTGACTGTTCAGAACCGGTGTCCCTCCGGCAGCTTCTTCCGCTTTACTCACATCGTAGCGCAACGTATCGAAGCAAAGCATAAGTATATCATGTGTCCCTACCACCCGGTTCATATCCATATCAGGACACTGGTTTTGTTCTCCAGCGGGCAGTTCATCTATCTGCATGGTCATATTTCTTTTTTATTGTTCTTATCTGTCGGGTATAAATAGAATTGTGAGCGTACATATCCTGGTAAATGTGGTCGCCTTGTCCGTTGACCTCAATAATATAAGGAGTATCCGTTCCTCTTTCTATCAGTACATCTACTCCGCCATATCGCAAACCCAGTGTGCGGACGGCTTTCCTGCATAAGAGGTAAATCCGTTGACGGACATCTTCTGACAAGGGAAGTTCGCTCCACAGGCGTGCGTTGTTGTTCAGGTGCAGATTGGTTATACCCCCCTTGCTACATCTGACTACCACATAGTCAATCTCTTCCTCTCCAGATACTACCCGAAGGTCATAATTCTCTCCCTGCAACTGCTCCTTAGGTATCCATTCTTCCAAAATAGCCCCGGTATGCATGACCGCTTCCGCCAATGGAAGAATATCTTGCTCCTTAGTCAGACGATGAATACGTTTTGTATTATGAATGACTCTGTCCACTTTCTGCAAGGTAGTATAAACCACCCATTTCTTCTGACGCGGCTGATAGCGGATTGCCATAATGCCACCTGCTCCCGAACCATAACGTGGTTTCAGAAAACACCCCCTGCTACAACCGGAAAGAGCTTGCGCCAGTTCATCGAAAGAATGTGGAGTATCCAACATCGGAGTTACATTCAGATCATTGGCTGATAAAATCCGTTTGGCTTCCTTTTTATCAAGAGCCTGCAATAATGCATGAGGCGGATTCAAGAAATGCACATCGTCAGGCAGTGCCGTCTCGTCCAACCGCTGTAATATCGTTTTGTATTCGTCATTAAACAGGGTATATTTCAGAAAATCCGTTTCGCAGCTTACCCACGGTTCCAGTTTGACAACTGCCTGCCGCAATGATGGCAGGCAATTGAACAATTCTTCGTAAGTCATAAAGCGGACTCCCGTCTGCAAGCTCCTGCCGGCTTCAACAAAGTATTCGATGCGTTTGGACGGAGAGTTGCTGACAACGATTATCTGCATTTCCCCTACTCCGTAATCATCGGGTAATACCACATTTCACCGTCGTCCTCATCAGCTTCTTCCGATTCTGCAATGTCAATCTTCATCGGAAGTTCCTGCAACTTCTTCTTCATACCCTTGCTCAAATAATTGTAGCGCATATTAATAAACTTCAAATGGGCAATCTTGTCCATATTGTCCAGCAAAAGTTGGGCACCTTCATCTTTGAGGACACCTGCCGAAATATCCATTGTCTCCAATTGAGGAAGGATATCCGACTCCAGGAACATTTTTACAATCTCATCCTGTTCTTCCGAGTTCACGATGCCAAGATAAGTCAATTTCGGGAAACGCGTCTTAGAGAAAAGCGGACGGAATATCTCAATATCAGCTTCAAAGCCGTAGTCTTCCACGCCGACATACAGAACCAGTTTTTCCAGATTCGGAAAATCGGACGCCAGAATATCCTCTACGACTTCCGTAGGAAGACCGCCACTGATAATCTCCAGTGAACGCAATTCCGGACGTGAGGTTTGCCCCAGGCGCAGGCAATTCGTACCTTTTATTTTCAAGTCTTTCAATTTGGGCATAGCGTTGAGCAACGGGCTGAGGTCTGCCTGTTCAATCCAGGAGATCTCCTGTTCTTCCTGATCGATATCTCCCCAAAACAAGCCTTCAATGTGTGCAAATTTATCTTTATTTTCGAGTATTCCTTTCAGTAAATCGGAGCAATCTTCACCTTCATAGTCCCAACAACCGATAGTGATTTGTTTATATTCGGGCAGATGCTTGTCTTTCAGAATCTTATCCAATAGCCGGACATCGTTTTCGTATTCATCATAACTCAAAGTGTATTTCTTGGCTTCCACTTTCATCTCGCGTGCCGTTTCCTCTGCTGTTTCCACATAGCCTTTCTTTGTTTTCTCCGCAATAAGTTTATTGGCAGCTTTTTCGGCTTCTTCAGCAGTCGAGTAGTTTTTGACTTGTGTCTGACCGTCTGTTCCCAATTTGCCATAGTTAACGGTTACGTCTGTTCCAACTACATCTATACTCCAGAATTTCTGTGACTTAAAGTCTTGAAATACGAATACTCTTTTCATAATACTTTTTTTAATGGTTGATATTTGCCCATTCAAAGCGCAAGAACGCATGAACGACGTCTGCAAAAATAATTATTTTTCGCCACGTACAAAGCAATCGTACACTAAACTTTCAAAACTAGAAGATACAAACAAGAAGGGCTGCCCCCGTTTTCCGGAGCAGCCCTTACTATTCAGTTTCTATACTTCTGTATTAATCTTCAATAGTACATATACTTACGCGGTTCCAATCCGGTTCGGTAAACATGTCACCTACGCCCTGACCTTCGGCAGTGATACGGGAAGCGTTAATCTTGTATTTATTGACCAGGATAGTCTTGACAGCTTCCGCACGTGCGGCAGCTATTCTAGCATTGACTTCCACACTTCCTTCCGGAGAAGCGTATCCTTTGATAATCACTTTTGAATCAGGATATTTCTTCATGTAGGAAGCTACACGTTCCACATTCGGCAACTGTGACGCGTCTACTGATGAACGACCTTGTCTGAAAGTAATGATAGATTCCGGAACGCGAGCGGTTTTGACTACTGTTTCAACAGGAACTACCTTTGTACGACATTCTTCCAAGTCTTTCTGCAAGCCGTTGATTTGCCGGTTGGCAGTGTTCAACTCACCGTCCTTATTGTTCACTTCAGAACGAAGAGCATTGATTGAAGAGTTCAGCCCGTCGATTTCCGCCTGGTTGTAGACTTTTACTTTGGTGAAATAATGGTTTCCGGTACTTGTCTTGAAGTGATAAGTCAATCCTGCAGTCAGTTCAAACGCTGCGTTGTTCGCATTGAAACGGCTTTTTGTCTCAGGGAAGTTACCTTGCATATCATATACGATAGCAGGTTTAATTCCCAATGTCCACGCTTTCGTTTCACCGAGATTGAAATTGAAATTCAATCCGAAACGGGTAGACCATGAGTTCTGATCACCGTCACCATTTACATAATAATGCAACCAACCCATTCCGGCCACAGCTTCTATCTCAAACAAACGAGGCTGACCTTGATAACTTGCGAACAGGTTCATCAAATTAACCTTACCCAATAAACTGACATCCGAAACATCGAAGGCCGTTTTACTCGGAGTGGTATTGATATATCCCATTCCCTGGAATCCCAAACCAAAGATAGGAGTCAATTGTTTTGAGAACCCTACTCCCAAACCGGGACGCATACTCTTAAAGAAAGCGCTATGAGTAAGAGGAGTGATTGCTCCCGCATTTACTTCAACAGACCAGTTGTCTGTAAACTTTGTACCTTCTACTACTGATTGGGCATTTGCAGTAAATGCGCCCAATACAAAAGCTAATAAAATAATAGATTTTTTCATAATCAAATGTTTTTAAACTGTGATGTTTTGCTTGCTAAATCATTAGAAATGTCTTATGTGTTCCATGTCTAATTCTTTAGTTTATAATCAAATTCGTTATTTACATTAAACAACATATTGTATAAAAAATTAGTTCATACGCCTGTCGTCTAATTAACAACTATTCACTCAGCCAACCCGTCATACGGCTTCTAGCATAGAAATAATAGAAAAACAATCCTATCCAACTGGTAAGAAGAATCAGTACAATAGCCAATAACTTCTTTTCCCAGGGTGCATAAAGACGTCCTATCTCCAAAGCCGCCTTAATAGTTAATATCAAACCAACTATCCAAATTACAAATCCAACCATAACAGTACAATCAATAACTTCCGGTCTCCCAGTGTATTGTCTACACGTGCCACATTTATCCAGAACTTATTCTCACGTACAC
>CXPW01000080.1_pt1 | contig 9414 bp, 7 predicted proteins | sample 591561 | NCBI WGS metagenome assembly CXPW01 (sample SAMEA3491279, study PRJEB9169) | human gut metagenome | biome: ENVO:mammalia-associated habitat; material: ENVO:feces | place: Bangladesh | collected 2010-04-07 | reverse complement strand
GGAATTNCACAGAAGCATCTAGTAAATGTGTAAAAGAGCAGAAACTGATGAATGAGCTACTTAGGCAGATTTACAATCAATGGAAGAATGAAATATCCATTCATTGTGATTCACACCCATTCAGTTCATCTGAACTGAGCAAGCTGAATGGCAAGAACATTGAAAAAGCCTACGGATGCACTCTGTTAGCATACCTGCAAACTGAATCATACTGGTTATCGTTTCAGATAGGAGATGGAAAAATACTCTTCTGCAATAAAAATCTTTCTTGGTCCTCTCCTATCCAAGAGGATTGTAATTGTTTTCTAAATTACACGACCTCATTATGTGATAATTATGCTATTGACGAGTTTAGATATGCATTCTGTGGAAATGGTTTTTTACCCTTCTCCGTTTTTCTGTGTTCAGATGGACTAGAAGGTTCATTGAGAACAGAAGCTAACATTCAAGATTTCTATGAACAGATTATTGAGTTATGTGCTGATGAAGAAGATGTTAATGCAGAGCTGGCCGATTATCTTCCAAAACTAAGCGAAATGGGTAACAAAGATGATATTTCCATTTCTGGTGCTGTATATATGAAGAAATCGAACATCGATGGTTTCTCGAAGAGTCTTGATATTCAGAGAAAAAAGAGAGCCATACAGAATGAAAAAATAAGTAAGAAGAATGAGTTAGACAAAATCTCGACCAAAATTGAAACACTTGAAGTTAAATTATCAAAGTACATTGAAACAAGGTCAAGCCTCAAATCTGCAATTGACAATTTCAGGCGTTCAATTCAAAGTAAAGAAAAAGAGTTTACAGATAACGAAGACATAATATCATCGATCCAAAAGGACATTCGTGAACTTCAAGAAGAGTTAAAAAGGAAAGAAAAAGATTTCAATGAGTGGGTTTTCACTGTCAAGAATGAAATAGCTTCTTTAGAAGAAGAGAATATTGACGATGAACGAAGCGAAGACAGTATTATGTCATTTTTTAAATTCTGGTAATTAGAATAAAAAACAACAAAAAATAAGTCATAAAATGGGAAAAGCAATCGGAATCGACCTTGGTACGACCAATTCGGTTGTAGCATTCAAGGATGTAACGGTCAGAACAATTCAGACCGGAGCAAACAATGAAGATCTATGTAGATCGTGTGTCGCATTAGACAAGAATGGTAATTTTCTGGTCGGTAACTCTGTATTTAATTCATGGAAAAGACATGCACCTAATATTGTAGTCTCTGCCAAGAGACTTATGGGTGCCTCCATCAACGATTCTAATGTCCAAAAGATGAAAACAAACAGCCATGCTTACCCTTTTGGTATCCAAAAATTATCAGGTGGTACAGAAGATTCTGTTGCTATTGTCTTAAGAGGAAAAGAGTATACTCCTGAACAGATCAGTGCTGAAATACTCCGAGCACTCAAAAACGATGCAGATACGAAATTAGGTGACGTTGAATATGCCGTGATAACAGTCCCAGCATACTTTAATGAGAAGCAAAAATCTGCAACAAAGAAAGCGGCTAAACTTGCAGGATTAAAGGTCCTCCAGCTCCTCGCAGAACCGACTGCAGCTGCACTCTCATACGGTTTCGACAATTTGAAAGATGATGAAGATAAGACACTCCTTATCTATGACTTTGGTGGCGGTACATTCGACCTTTCTATTCTTACTGCTGCTGGTGGTCAGTTTGTGGAAACAGGTGCTGGTGGTGACAGATGGCTTGGAGGTGACGATATTGATGCTATTTTATCCGACTATGTAAAGGATCAAATTGAACAGCAGAATGGAATCAATCTTGAAGAGCTACTTTCAGACAAGACTGACAAAGAAGTAGCAGAATTCACAGCTGGATTAAAAAAAGATGTAGAAAACGCGAAGAAGACTCTTAGCCAAAGTTCTTCTGCAACAATCATGATCTCTGACTATCTTGAAAATGAAGACGGAGATCCTTTGGAAGACATTGTTGTTTCAAGAGAAACCTTTGAGTCTTTGATTCGTCCGTTGATTCAAAGAACTATTGACCTTATTGAAGAACTTCTTGTTAAAACAAGTATTACAGTAGACGACCTATCGAATATTCTTCTAGTAGGAGGCTCATCATGCATTCCTTTAGTAAAAAGGATGTTGGTCGAAAAATATGGTGAAGAAAAAGTAATGTCTTCTGAAAAGCCTATGCTGGCTATAGCTCACGGCGCAGCTATTCTTGCAGCCTCAATGGACACCTCTAAATGGAAGGAAGATGATGACCAGAGTGTTGATGTGGACGAAGAAATTCCAGACGGTCCTATTGTCTACACAGCAAAGCACAATTACCTTATCCAACTAACGAAGAATGGAAGAAAGGAAATGGAAAGATTCATTGATGACCAAACGCCACTACCTTTCAATGTCAATAGACAGTTCAGCACCATAGTCAATAATCAGAAAATTGTTGAAGTAAAGTTATTTAGCGATGCTGAGGATGGAACATACGACAAGTTGGCATCAGGATTCTTCACAATCACTGATAACCTCCCTTCTGGAAGCAAGTTAAACTTTACATTCAACCTTGATACAAATGAGAACCTTCGTGTATCTGTGAAGGTTGTTGCAACTGGTAAGACATCTCCTGTAGTTCTTGGTAGAGGAAGTAAAGACTCTAGTTGTTTGAGTGAAATATCCAGTTCAATTGAAGACATCATGAATGATGATTCTATCTCAGACAATAAAAAAACTGCTTTTTTATCAAAAATACAATCTATAATTGTTGCCATTGAAAACAGCAAGCTTAAGTCTGATGACGACAAATGGCTTGATTTCGAGCAGCAAGTAATGACAGCCAAGCAATTTGCAACCGAGCCAGAAGAGAAGGAAAACAGACTTGGGGAAATACTGGCTACGATTCTGGTTAAGAATTTCCCTCAGTACCTTGACCCTTCAGACTTCAATGAAATGAGAGAAAAACTGGAAAAGCTTAACAAGACAAATGATTCATTCCAGAAGGAATCTCTCCAAAACGAGCTCAATGACCTAGCAACAAGTTACAGTATTTTGCTTAACATCTTCCTCTTTAAGATTATTGCGAACAATACCAATAATCCACAGGACGCTGGCAGAGCAAATTGTGCATTTGATGAGATGATGCAATCTCTTAAGACAGGAGATATAAATAACATTAGAAGAATTCAACATGAGAACGAGGACCTTTTGAAGAAGAATGTAACCGGTCTTGGTAATGCATTCTCAGCAGGTATTGGTTAATCATATATTAAAGCTAATTAATTATGGTATCAACAAAATGTCCAATATGTGATAATCCGGGTATCCCGGATTATCACTTGCAAAATGTGATTTGTCCACACTGTGGAAGTGATCTGTCAATATACAAGAAGATTAATGATGCAGCGAGATTGGATAATCCAAAGACTTCAGATCATTATTTCAACGCTAAGAAGATTCTTATAGCAACACTGGCATTTATCTGCATTGCAGCTGTTGCATCATTCATCTCATACAATGTATCAAGAAAACCTTTACTTGAGCAAATTGAAAAGATGAATACTGAAATCAACTCATTAAACGAATCTCTTGCACAAGCCAAGTCTAAAGCTCAAACAAAACCAGAAACAGCAGTTGTCGAAAACAACCAATTCATATATGAAGTGCAAAAGAATGATAGTCCATGGACCATCGTACGCAAATTTTTCGGCATTACATATGACTGGAAATCAATCGCTCAAAAAATAGCAGAAGACAACGGACTGTGGGATTATGAGAATAATACTTGGAGAGAGATTCGCCCTGGACAAAAATTAATCATTCATAATAAGAATTAGAATAATGGGACTAATATCATACATTAAGGGAGTATACTACGACCATCGGATTGAAAAAGCCGATGAACTACTCCATAACGGAAAAGAATGCGAAGCTGAAGAAATCTATAAAGAACTCTTAGGCAAGCAGTACACTGCCGTTAATAAACTTGCAAGTCTATACTATGCACAGTTCCTGAGAGCAGGAAACGAAGAGGATACAAACAAGGAGATTCATTTATTCAAATGTATCAAGTCACTCAGTTCTCAAGGTAACAACAATTATGATATTAAGTCTTACAATTCTACGGTTGATACAACCGTAAGGACCATGTTGTCCAGGGCAAATGCTCTTTTTAATGTAGCCAAATATCAGAAATGCCTTGATCTGATGTCTGCTGTCAATAATTCAGATAGCAAATCTTCTGATAGTATTAATCTTGCTTGCGAAGCAAATATAATGCTTCTCATATCTAAGATTAAAACCATATCTGTATCGTCTATAGAGTTCAAGACCTCTCTCAATCAGCTGAATTTAGAATTTAATTCACTTGGGAAGAGCATTAAACGATGTGAACAGACAGTTGAACTTTTTGCCAAAGAACTCATAGACGGAAAGCGATATTTAGCTGCAAATAAGCTTCTGGAAAGCATTACAAATAGGAATCACAAAGATGTATGTCTAAGCAATGCGGCTTGTATCATTGACCAAAAGGACACAGAAGCTTCCTCCAATGATTTGAAAGAGGTCGTATCCAAATATGGAAAAGAACTTTCAATTAACTACAGTCAGAAAAGCGATGAATGTATTCGCTTCTTCAATCAATGTTGGAAGGTTTCTTCATCCGATCAGTTCGTCATGGATGTTTTGACCGCAAAAAAAACTGCGTTCCTTCAAGAAGAAATAATTAAGAATATATTATCCAACCATACAGCATATCTATCAAAACCATCGTTAAAGAAGTTATTCATTGATTGGATCCAGAAGTTTTCTGATAAAATAGAATCTTTGACTTTAACAGAGAAGATTCATAATCTAGGATATGATGTAAAGGAGTACTACCTTAAAAAAGTCCAAGAAGTTATTTCATCATTGAATAATGAGGACAAACTACCATACATTAATCATGCCTTAACTCTTTTCCGCAATAACACTACCATGCTTATCAAGAAACTTGAAATTGCAAGATGGTATGTATCACATAACAAGAATGATGAAGCAATTGTTCTAGCAGATGAGATAGGAAACCTAATAACTGGGGCATGTTTAGTTAAGGCCGAAGCTTTGTTCAACAAGGCCAAGGTTGAAACAGATCTAGATAGAAGAGTAAAATTATTAAGAGAATCACTTTCATCAATAACTTCAACAACAGGAACTGGAAGCAGTAAACTAATAGAATCTGTTAATGAATTATTCATTGACACAGCTGAGCTATATTATTCTGTGAAAGATTCAGATAAAGCCTACGCAATTCTTCATGAGCAGTCTAACTTAGGTTCAGAAAGATCGCAAAACTTAATTTCCTGCTATCGACTCAAAGAGATAACTGGACTGAACGCTGAGAATAAGGAAGAATATATAGAGAAAGTAATAACTGAGATTGCGACTTTCAACAACCCATCAAGACTTAATGATACTTCATACCAAAATATATGGGATGAATTATCTATTGTAACTCTCAACAAAATACAAAGTTTGAGCAATCAAGAAGCAATTAATCTGCTTGAAAGATATATAAATAGAGTTGACAAAGAATTCACAGATAAAACTATAGTAAAAAAAAGGAAGGCCAATGTAATAAAAGAGCTGATCAAGAGAAAATACTTAATTGCACGTGAGTCTGAGTTGGCTTCTAATTTTACATCTGCAGCTAATATTTATCATGAGATTAGTACCCTAGAGGCTAAGAAAATACCAACACTAGCGGTCTTACGCTTTATTCTTTGCAAACTTAAGGATTATCAGAATTCTGACATCCTCAATCATAAGGATAATATTTATTCCGTAATGAGAAAAGCTTCAGATACATTCATGACGGAAAAGAAAGATATTGCTTATCGATTTGCCTTGATTCTGCTTAAATCAGGAGATATAGACGAATCTTTAAGCGTGCTGTCAGAGTTTCTTCCTGAAGAAACATACCTGAAAAAAGCATGCGAACAGGGGTACATTGCTAAAGCTTTATCAAAACTTGATGAATTCAATCATAATTTAGAGTTGATTAAAAATAGAGAAATGTCATCGGATGACGCAATCTATTTCATTAATCATATGCTGGACTATGCAGAAGAGATTAAACCTGTATTAGAAATAAGTCGTCCAGTTTTGAGTAGATACCGTAACAAAATTAAAAATTACGCTATCTCTAAACTCTTTGATGAAGGAAAATATAATGTGGCTTTTGAAAAGCTGAAAAAAGTTCATTCTGATTATCTTGACAATCTTACAGTCTTAAGAAACATTGCCATTGTATGCTTAAACATGGCAGAGTCTGAACAACTAAATGATTCAAATTATAAAGAAGTTATTTCTGTATGGTTGACCGCAATTTATCAGGAAAAACTATTTATAAAATCCCTTGACTACACATCTTGGGATAACAGTTTCACGTTCAGCTTGTATGATGCTTTTGGCCATTTCAATGAAAACACTGTTGGAAATCTGCCAGAGAACGTTATTCTTGAATACGACAGTGATGAAAAAGTTGTAATGATTAAAGAAGTCCAACGTTCTTTACTTGACAGATTTGAAGCAGCAATTAGTGAGAACCAGAAATATCACATATTCTTTACTGAACAAAAGAGTTCGATGGATGCTCTAGTTGAATTGAATTTGGATATTAAATGCAAGTTGGTTGCTCCTTACCTTGCGTCATCATCTGAAGACATATTTGAAGACATTACTGAAGCACTAGAACATGACCGTAAGGAAGGTTATGATAATTGGGAGGATGTATTGGCTGTAGGAGTAGACTATGGACTACAAAACTCAATTTACAATGATTTCAAAACTGCGAATCAATATTTTAGTGAGTGCATAGAAGCTCTAGACTCAATGCAGATAACAAAGACCAAGAATGCATTTATCCAGTCAAAACTTAGCCTTATTCAAAGATTTAATAAGAAATATAAGGCTTTGCTTTCATACACAAGTTCAAAAATATCATCATTATCAGCTGAGAATAAGGCTGATTTCAAGAATGGATTCGGTCAGTATTCTGTGGTTTGCAACGAGCTTAAGGATGTGACTTTGTCGTATTCATTCTCAAACTATGTTATGAGATATGTTGTAGAGGAAGTTAATGAAAAACGTATGTCAAAAGAGGATGCTTCTGAATGCATCTTAACAGTACATCTTCTTGACAAGACAAACACTAGAGTAAACGATAACCTAGCTACATTATTATCTTTGCTTATGCAAGAGTATGCTCAGGAAGGAAGAAGCACGGCATTAACATCAATTAAAAACATATTAAGTAAGACCAGAAGCTGTGATTCATCATTAGACAATGATCTTGTTGAACAACTTGCTATTTTAGCTCTTATATCAGACCACGAAGATCGCCTATCTGCTATATCTTCAGGTATAAGTTCATATTCAAGCGGGACTTCAACATTCGCACAAAAACTTAATGCCAAAGTAACCGAGGTAAAGGTTAATAAAGAGTTAAATGAAATCGTAGAAAGAGTCAATAATAATTCTATTAACAAATCTCAAGCTCTTACTAAGGTTTATGACATATACTGCAAATACCCAAACAACAGTAGAATCTGCGAAAACCTTTCAACATTGTGTAACATGTGTATAATGGAATATGTCATCGGTGATAAGTATGGAAAATCTGGTGTCAAATCAATATTGGATAAGTTGAAAATCAACAAAAGTGCAGAATTCAACAAGCATTGTTCTGTTTTCAAAAAAACACATAACGAAATTTGGAATCAATTGCCATTTGATGCACAGCAGTTGTTAAAGGGTGCTGGGCTTTCATACGGTCAGACTCTCAATGACAAAGGTTATGCGCTAAAGGAAGGCCTTGAATATTATAGGAGCCTTGGAGGTTTTTCTCTTTCAACTTTTGATGATGACATATTCTCCATATTGCATCATCATCATTAAAAATAAACTTAATTCATTATTAAATAACGTAATTTATAAAAATGAAAAATCCATACGAAATATTAGGTGTGTCGCAAGATGCCAATAATCCACAAATACTTAAGGCTATGACAACGGCTATGCGAAAAAAAGAGTATTCTAATACAGACATTGCCCAAGCCAGAGCTCAATTGAGCAAGCCAACTACAAGACTTGCTGCCGACTTTACTTTTCCTATATTTGAATCATATGAAGGATTAAATCCGCTGGTCTCAGGTGTCGTGCTTGAAAACATAGATATTAACACAATTGATTCTGAAGTATATAACTCGCTATAAATATGAATGAGGAATACCAAAAAAGCATTGAAGAAGAGATTACTCTAATTAAAAGAGAGAATCTTAAGCTAAAGAACGACATGGAGGAAATGATTATTACCAATGAACGCAAAATCGATGAGATGATAAGCGAGTTCATAAAGGTAATAGATTCCTTCGATAAGTCAGAGACTGTTGTTAAAGANNAAAGGCTATGGCTCCTTTCGGATATTCTTCACGAATGAGAATGTTTTCGATCTGCCTTCTTCCCTCTATACTCATCTCCGGAAAGCGGGAGTTTACAACGGCGTTTACTGTCTCTCTTAATAGTGTGTCCATTTCTTTTTTGTCTTGATGTGTGCAAAAATACTAAAAACGGTTGACATAAATCAAGTGTGGCACAAAAAAGATGTATCTTTGTACTTAAAATCAAGATGTAGGCGATGATGAATAAAATTATAGGAGCGGCTGTATTGCTGCTTTGTTTTTGCAGTTGTGTGAAGGATAATGATGCGATATATTATCCTGTGGGTAATGTGGATATTGAAAAAGGCGGTCCGGCTCTGGAAGTAGGATCTAATAGTATTTTGGTGGCTGAGAGCTATAATGAAGAGGATTATGTATTGGATACGCTTGCGCAGTATCCGGGTGATCCGACTCTTGGCAAGCTGACGTTTATGATTAATCTGAAAAATCAGTCGGGAACCCGGGAGGTTGCAGAGTTCAATGGTGTAGGTAAATCCGTATTGACTATGAGCCTCGGTTACAAAGACGGTAATTATCCGGTAGAAAGCCAGATTCCTGTTTATACTTCCGCAGATGCTACTGCTAGTTATGCCATTAAACTTCGTTTAAAGGGAGAGTTAACTTTAACCGACGATGAATGGATGATTGATTATGTTTATGCTCAACTGGCCGGTTTATTCCAGCCTTATCCGCCAGCGTCTTTCCCGGAAGTCTTTATGTGTAAAGGAGGGGAACAGTCTTTTGCTACTTTTGATTCATTTCGCAGGACCTGGACATTTGATATAACTTATGATCATTCCGAGCTTTCTTTTAGTCAATTATACTTTAACTTATTTGTTAATCTGGCTGGGCAAAAGCGGGAAGACAGAATCCGGCTGAGGATAGATAAAGATTCCTACTTTAAGATATATAAAATAAAAGAGGAAATGTAGTTTAACTACATTTCCTCTTTTATTTAGTA
>CXPW01000301.1_pt1 | contig 10016 bp, 10 predicted proteins | sample 591561 | NCBI WGS metagenome assembly CXPW01 (sample SAMEA3491279, study PRJEB9169) | human gut metagenome | biome: ENVO:mammalia-associated habitat; material: ENVO:feces | place: Bangladesh | collected 2010-04-07 | reverse complement strand
ATGTCATAACCTTTTTCAGGTGGTTATAGCACGAGGGTTCCACCTCTTCCCATTCCGAACAGAGAAGTTAAGCCTCGTCACGCCGATGGTACTGCGTAACAGTGGGAGAGTAGGTAGCCGCCGTTTTTTATGAAGCCCCTTCAGTAGAAATACCGGAGGGGCTTCGTCTGTTTATAAACTTTGCAGGATGATTACTATGAAAAAAATAAAAGAGAGGGCTTCTGTTTGTGAAACGAGGGTGGACGTGCGGCAATTACCTATCACTCCATAATTCTGATTGTTCATAACGCTTGTTTTTATTTAGTTTTCAATAAGTCTCTGAAAAAGCTGAAAGCGGAAGTCAGGCGGTTTCTGACATAGCTTTTCGTTGTGTCGGTGTTTTTTTGCTTTCTCAGCATGGATTGCAGGAAAGGAAGTACATCAGATTGTGCGGGCAGATTGTAGTTGGCTGCTTTTGATACGTTGCCTATCTTAATGGTGACCGCTTTGGCCGGAAGAGCTTGGAACATATCTTCGTCCGTTGTGTCATCTCCCATTGCCATAACGAAATCATAACGTCTGTTAGCCAGCAAACGCTCTACTTCCGAGCCTTTGTTGCAATCCGGTGATTTGACTTCAACCACTTTGTTCCCTTGTAGAATTTGCAGTTTTTGCCGAGTACAGATCGAAACCAGTGCATTGACGAGTTGCTGTGCTCTCAGTGTGCCGAGCCATGCGTCGCTTTCTCGGTAATGCCATGCTAATGCTGTCTCCTTTATTTCCAGATGTGAACGGGGAGTTCTGTCTACAAACATTTGCAGGATAGAAAGAAGTCCTGTCCCCCATTCTGTCTTCTTAATCTTTTTGTGCCAAACCCCGTTTTCTTTATAGAATGCTCCGTGTTCGGCAGCCATAGATACGGGAAGGAGGCCAAACCACTTTTCCAGAATAAAGTGATCCCGCCCGCTATTGATGACTATATGATTGGCGGGATCACTGGCTAATTGTTGTAGAATAGAAATAAGTTCAGGTGTAGGTTTGGCATCTTCGGGACGTGGCTTGAGTGCTGTCAGTGTACCGTCGTAATCCAGCAATATCAGGCGTTGTTTTGCCTGATTGTACTTGAGCTTGATTTGGGCGATAGTGGTGGGCACGATACGTTTTTTCCGTAGCGTATCATTTTGGATACACGTCGTATTCAGTCCGTTGATGAAGTCGGTAGCCCATTTATTGACAGTTTGTACGGATAAAATGGCTTGCATTCGTTGTAAACGTGCCCTTTGATCTTCTTCGGGCATTTCAAGTGCCTGGCAGATGGCGTGCTCTATCTGTTCCGTATCGTTCGGGTTGATTTGGATAGCATCTGTTAATTCTACGGCGGCACCTGCCATTTCGCTGAGGATAAGCACACCCGGGTGATCGCATTTGGCGGCTACATATTCTTTGGCTACCAGGTTCATACCGTCACGTAGCGGGGTGATCAAAGCAATGTCGGCAACATAATACATGGCGGTCAGTTCTTCCAGCGAGAAGCCATGGTAGAAGTAGCAGACAGGGGTCCAGTCCATTGTGGAGTAGTGTCCGTTAATGGAACCTATCTCTTCATCGATTTTTGTTTTTAATTCTGCATAACTGCCTACATGGTCGCGTGAGGGGACAATGACCATTGCCAGAGTCACTTTGCCATAATATTCGGGATGACGTTCGAGAAAAGTGGAGAAGCCATGTAGGCGGTGCAATATTCCTTTACTATAATCCAGCCTGTCTACCGACAGGACTAACTTGTGTTTGCCGAAAAGTTTTCGGGTGCGGTCAATAGCTTGGTGTACCTTTTCGTTTTCCGAGGCTTTATGGTAAAGCTCATAGTTAATCCCCATTGGTAGTGCGTCTACTCTCACTACACGATTACCGCTTTGTAGTTCATCCAGATTGAAGTCAAGATGAAGGACACGTTCTACGGTGCTAACGAAGTGGCGCATATAGTCATGAGTATGAAAGGCGATAAAGTCTGCACCCAGTAAGCCTTTCAGTATTTCGGCACGTTCCGGCAGGATACGGAAAAGCTCGTAGGACGGGAACGGGATATGGTGGAAATAGCCAATGCAGAGTTCCGGATATATTTTTCGCAACATACCGGGAAGTAACATCAGTTGATAGTCTTGTATCCACACCTTGTCTCCGGGACGTATCAGCCGGCAAATTTCATCGCAGAAAAGTTGGTTGACCTGCTGATAGGAGTGCCAAAAACATTTTTTATATAGTAAAAATAGTGGCATAAAGGCCAGAGGGTACTATTGCTATATCCTTCGTAATAGTTCTGAATCTGTTTTTCCGATAAGAAGACCGGGTGAAAATTCATTTCCTGTAACTTCTCATTCATTTCTTGACGGTCTTTTTCGTTGTCTGTACATACGCCGGGCCACCCTATCCAATGTTTCTCATAAGAAGTTTGGAGAGAATCCAAACCTGTTGCCAGCCCGCCTTCACTGCGTGAAAAGACGAATGTTCCATTTGAACCGGCTGCTTTGACAGGTAATCTGTTTGATATAATATAAAGTTTCATATCTGTTTATAGGCAAAGCGTATACCAATTATTGTATAAGAGTGGTTAGCCGCTTGTTTTCAGTAGGTTATAAAAAGCTTCTTATATATTCTACCTTCCCAAAATGGAAATAACCTTCCAATTTGAAAAATCCTTTGTTTTTTCTCTTTCAGAAATTGCCGAAAAGTACTAACCTTTTCAAAATAGAATGCCTTTTTCAAAATGGAAGGGTTTCTTGTAAGGATAGATATTCTGTGAAATATTTATAACTTTCTGTATATTAGCATGTTATATGTTTTCTTGCTTTTGTGGCACGCATTTGGCATAAAGACTGGCAAGTAAAACTAATAATAATCACTTAAAAGAAAAAACATGGAAATTACATTATCATTTATTTTCTGCCTGTTAAGCGGCTTCGCCTGTTTCTGGTTATTCTGGAAATGTGTAGACTGGTTTGAGAATATTTAAAAAAAGAAGGAGAATTGATTATGTACACAGTATTATTTGTATTAGGTATTGCGATCTTCGGTTATTTGATGTATGTACTCGTCAAACCCGAGAAGTTTTAAAGTAACACACACAGTTTAAGGTAAAAAGTATATGAATACAGAAATTTTAGGCGTGGTTGTTCAGATTGCTTTGATGGTGATTCTGGCTTATCCATTGGGAAAATACATTGCCAAGGTCTATAAAGGAGAAAAGACCTGGTCTGATTTTATGGCTCCTGTCGAAAGAGTTATCTATAAAGTTTGTGGAATCAATCCTGACGAAGAGATGAACTGGAAACAATTCCTGAAAGCATTATTGATATTGAATGCTTTTTGGTTTTTCTGGGGAATGGTGCTTTTGGTTTCACAAGGTTGGCTGCCTTTAAATCCGGACGGTAACGGTCCGCAGACTCCTGATCAGGCGTTCAATACGTGTATTAGTTTCATGGTTAACTGTAACTTACAGCATTATAGCGGCGAGAGCGGATTGACTTATTTTACACAATTGTTCGTCATCATGCTTTTCCAGTTTATTACTGCTGCAACGGGTATGGCTGCTATGGCAGGTATCATGAAAAGTATTGCTGCAAAAACAACAAAAACAATTGGTAACTTTTGGCAATTCCTTGTAGTTAGCTGCACACGTATCTTATTGCCTCTTTCTCTGGTTGTAGGTTTTATCCTGATTCTCCAAGGGACTCCGATGGGATTTGACGGCAAGATGAAAGTCACGACTCTTGAAGGTCAGGAGCAGATGGTTTCCCAAGGTCCTACGGCTGCGATTGTTCCTATTAAACAATTGGGTACAAATGGTGGTGGTTATTTTGGTGTAAACTCCTCTCATCCGTTGGAAAACCCGACTTATCTTACCAATATGGCGGAATGCTGGTCCATCCTGATTATCCCGATGGCAATGGTGTTTGCACTGGGATTTTATACCCGCAGGAAGAAATTGGGATATAGCATATTCGGAGTCATGCTTTTTGCTTATCTGGTAGGCGTCTGCATTAATGTCAGCCAGGAAATGGGGGGGAATCCGCGTATCGATGAATTGGGCATTGCGCAGGATAATGGTGCAATGGAAGGCAAAGAAGTCCGTTTGGGAGCTGGTGCAACAGCTCTTTGGAGTATTACGACTACGGTGACTTCCAATGGTTCTGTCAATGGTATGCATGACTCCACTATGCCTTTGTCCGGTATGATGGAAATGCTGAATATGCAGATTAATACTTGGTTTGGTGGTGTCGGTGTGGGATGGATGAACTACTATACATTCATTATTATAGCAGTATTTATCAGTGGTCTGATGGTAGGACGTACACCGGAGTTCTTAGGTAAAAAAGTGGAAGCCCGTGAAATGAAAATCGCTACGATTGTAGCCTTGCTTCATCCGTTTGTAATTTTGGTATTTACAGCCATCTCCAGTTATATTTATGCGCATTATCCTGAATTTGTGGAAAGTGAAGGCGGTTGGTTGAATAATCCCGGATTCCACGGTCTGAGTGAGCAGCTTTATGAATACACTTCTTCGGCTGCCAATAACGGTTCTGGTTTCGAGGGTTTGGGTGATAATACTTATTTCTGGAACTGGACATGTGGTATTGTATTGATTCTTAGTCGTTTCATTCCTATTGTGGGACAAGTTGCCATTGCCGGTTTGCTTGCGCAGAAGAAGTTTATTCCGGAAAGTGCCGGAACATTAAAAACCGATACGTTGACGTTTGGGGTAATGACATTTGCCGTTATCTTCATTGTTGCCGCCTTGTCGTTCTTCCCGGTACATGCATTGAGTACGATTGCTGAACATTTAAGTTTGTAATAGATATGAAAGATAATAAATCAGCTTCTTTGTTTCAAAAGGAGCAAGTGATAGAAAGTTTGAAACAGTCATTCGTGAAACTGAATCCGCGGATGATGATAAAGAATCCGATTATGTTTACAGTAGAAGTGGCTACGGCGGTGATGTTCTTCGTGACGCTCTACTCTATTGTAAACGCTTCACAGGGGTCGTTTGGCTACAATATCGCTGTGTTTGTCATTCTGTTTGTAACATTGCTGTTTGCCAATTTTGCCGAAGCTATCGCCGAAGCGCGTGGTAAGGCACAAGCCGACAGTTTGCGTAAGACTCGTGAAGAAACACCGGCAAAAAAAGTAGAAGGTAATAAAATTATTACCGTAAGTTCTTCGCAATTGAAGAAAGGGGATGTATTTGTTTGTGAGGCCGGAGATGTGATTCCGTCGGATGGTGAGATTATTGAAGGACTGGCTTCTATCGATGAGAGTGCGATCACCGGTGAGTCTGCTCCGGTAATCCGTGAGGCTGGCGGAGATAAGAGTTCGGTTACGGGAGGAACGAAAGTATTATCCGATCGTATAAAAGTAATGGTGACTACTCAGCCGGGAGAAAGTTTTCTCGACAAGATGATTGCGCTTGTAGAAGGTGCATCACGTCAGAAAACCCCGAATGAGATAGCGTTGACTATTTTGTTGGCAGGTTTTACGCTCGTTTTCGTCATTGTGTGTGTTACCTTGAAACCATTTGCCGATTATAGTAATACGGTCATCACCATTGCTTCACTTATCTCTTTGTTTGTCTGCCTGATTCCGACAACGATCGGCGGGCTTCTCTCGGCAATCGGTATTGCCGGTATGGACCGTGCACTTCGTGCGAATGTGATTACAAAATCCGGAAAAGCAGTAGAGACTTCCGGTGATATTGATACGTTGCTGTTGGACAAGACTGGTACAATTACGATCGGTAATCGTAAGGCCACTCACTTCCACACGGCACCGGGCGTTGATTTGCACCGTTTTGTAGAAAACTGTCTGTTGTCTTCCCTGTCCGATGAAACTCCGGAAGGAAAGTCAATAGTGGAGTTGGGACGTGAATCGGGTATCCGTATGCGTAACCTGAATACGGCTGGGGCACGCATGATTAAGTTTACTGCTGAGACAAAATGTTCCGGTGTCGATTTGGCTGACGGAACACAGATCCGTAAGGGGGCATTTGATGCTATCCGTAAGATGGTCGAGAGTGCCGGAAATAAATTCCCGAAAGAGGTGGAAAAGATAATTTCTACTATATCAAGTAATGGCGGTACACCGTTGGTGGTATGTGTCAATCGGGAAGTAGTAGGCGTTATTGAATTGCAGGATATTATCAAACCGGGTATTCAGGAGCGTTTCGAACGTTTGCGCAAAATGGGTGTGAAGACGGTTATGGTGACCGGTGACAACCCGTTGACAGCAAAATATATTGCTGAAAAAGCTGGAGTAGATGATTTTATTGCTGAAGCTAGGCCGGAAGATAAAATGGAATATATCAAGAAGGAGCAGCAGGCCGGGAAATTGGTTGCAATGATGGGAGACGGAACGAATGATGCTCCTGCGTTGGCACAGGCAAATGTAGGGGTAGCGATGAATAGCGGTACACAAGCGGCGAAGGAAGCCGGTAATATGGTGGATTTGGACAACGACCCGACAAAGCTAATTGAAATTGTGGAAATAGGCAAGCAACTGCTGATGACTCGTGGCACATTGACTACCTTCTCTATTGCTAATGACGTGGCCAAGTATTTCGCTATCGTTCCGGCTTTGTTTATGGTAGCTATTCCCGAATTGGCCGCGCTGAACATTATGAATCTGCATAGTCCTGAAAGCGCTATCCTTTCGGCAGTAATCTTCAACGCGATTATTATTCCGATTTTGATTCCGCTGGCTTTGCGTGGCGTACAATACAAGCCGATTGGCGCAAGTGCCTTACTCCGCCGCAATTTGTTGATTTATGGTGTGGGCGGTGTGATTGTTCCTTTTGTCGGTATTAAATTGATTGATTTATTAGTAGGTTTATTCTTTTAATTAAAAAACAATAGCAATGAAAACTTTATTGAAGTCTTTAAAAATAACACTTGCTTTTTGTGTCTTTTTCTCCGTGTTCTATATCCTTTTCTTGTGGCTGTTTGCACAGGTTGCAGGTCCTAACAAGGGAAATGCCGAAGTAGTCACACTAAACGGAAAAGTAGTGGGAGCGGCGAATGTCGGTCAGATGTTTACAAAGGATATTTACTTCTGGGGACGCCCTTCCTGTGCGGGCGACGGGTATGATGCGACAAGTTCAGCCGGTAGCAACAAAGGACCTACGAATCAGGAATACTTGGACGAAGTAAAAGCGCGTATCGATACGTTCCTCGTTCATCATCCTTACTTGAGTCGTAAAGAGGTACCGGCGGAAATGGTGACGGCAAGTGGTTCAGGACTCGACCCGAATATCACTCCCCAATGTGCGTATGTACAGGTAAAAAGAGTTGCACAGGCTCGTGGATTGAGGGAGGAACAGGTGAAGTCAATAGTTGACGAGAGTATAGAAAAACCGTTATTGGGATTTTTGGGGACAGAAAAAGTGAATGTGTTGAAATTAAACATAGCGTTGGAAGAAAAAAGTGGTAAGTAAGTGAGAATCTGGATTAGATAATAAAAGTATGAAAAGTTTTTTAAGCAAAAAGAGTATTTTGAGAACAATGGCTGTGGCAGCCGTATGTATGTTGGGAGCAACTAGTGTGAAGGCGCAGGAGTTTACCATACAAGGTGATTTTGTAAGTTCGTATGTATGGCGTGGTATCTATCAGGGTGGCGCAGCCTCCTTCCAGCCGACTTTAGGATTCAGCGCGGGCAATTTTTCTCTTACTGCATGGGGATCAACTAGTTTGAGTGAAAGTAATAAAGAAATAGACCTGACTGCGGCTTATAAGTTTGGTGAAACAGGACCGGTGCTTTCTGTTGCGACTCTTTGGTGGGATGGACAGGGGGCCGGTAACTATTTCCATTTCAAGAGTGGAGATACAGGACATCATTTTGAAGCGGGATTATCTTATACGCTTCCTGTTGAAAAATTCCCCTTGTCCATTACGTGGTATACAATGTTTGCGGGTGCCGACAGAAAGATAAATGATAAAGGCGAAGATAAACAGGCGTATTCTTCGTATGTGGAGTTGAATTATCCGTTTAGTGTGAAAGGAGTTGATTTGAATGCTACTTGTGGCATGGTTCCTTATGAAACTCCGCAGTATAATGTGAATGGTTTTGCAGTAACGAACTTTGCTTTGAAAGCAACGAAAGCGCTGAATTTTAATGAGAGATTTTCATTACCTATATTTGTACAGGCTATATGGAATCCACGTATGGAGGACGCCCATTTAGTATTTGGCGTAACTTTAAAACCATAAATTAAATTAACTCATGAATTATTAGTGTGTGAACCCGTGATGATCGTGATGATTGTCACGGGTTAGAATGTTTTAAAAAACAGATAAAGATGGATGATAGAGAACAAAGTGTACAGCATTTCTTGGATCTGATTAAGAGATCCCACCGGGGTAAGTTTAAAATCTATATCGGTATGATAGCCGGTGTGGGAAAGTCTTATCGTATGCTTCAGGAAGCACATGAACTGCTGGAGAATGGAGTGGACGTGCAAATCGGCTATGTTGAAACTCACGGACGTGTCGGAACCGAGGCGATGCTGCAAGGGCTCCCTGTCATTTCGCGGCGTAAGATTTTCTATAAGGGAAAAGAACTGGAAGAGATGGACCTAGATACAATTATCCGTATTCATCCGGAAATTGTCATTGTGGACGAGTTGGCACACACGAATGTGGAGGGCAGTCTGAACGAAAAGCGTTGGCAGGATGTAATGGCTTTGCTGGACGAGGGAATCAATGTGATTTCGGCAATTAATATTCAACACATTGAGAGTGTGAACGAAGAAGTACAGGAGATTACAGGTATCGAAGTGAAAGAACGGGTACCCGACAGTGTTCTTCAGGAAGCGGATGAAGTGGTGAATATTGACTTGACGGCAGAGGAGTTGATTGCCCGTTTGAAAGCCGGAAAGATATATCGTCCGGAAAAGATTCAGACAGCATTGGACAATTTCTTTCGAACTGAGAATATTCTGCAATTGCGCGAGTTGGCTTTGAAGGAAGTTGCATTGAGGGTGGAGAAGAAGGTGGAGAATGAGGTTGTAATGGGAGTGGCTGTCGGGTTAAGACATGAAAAGTTTATGGCTTGTATCAGCAGTCACGAGAAAACACCGCGGAGAATTATCAGGAAGGCGGCAAAGTTGGCAACCCGGTACAATACTACTTTTATCGCCCTGTATGTTCAGACACCGAAAGAGAGCATGGATAGAATTGGTCTGGCGAGACAGCGTTATCTGCTGAATCATTTTAAACTGGTGACAGAGTTGGGAGGGGAGGTTGTTCAGGTACAGTCTAGAGATATTCTGGGGAGCATTGTGGAGGTTTGTAAAGAGAAGCAGATATCCACTGTATGTATGGGTAGCCCTGACCTGAAATTGCCGTATGCTATCTGTTCCATACTGGGATATCGAAAGTTTTTGAATAATTTGTCACGAGCTAATGTAGATTTGATTATACTTGCATAATATTAATCGTATGAACGTTATGAATATTAAAACGAAACTGATTCTTGGTATTGGAATGTTGGCCGGAATGATTATTCTGCTGGTAACTCTTTCGGTTGTAAATCTTCAAATTCTAACGGCAACGGAACCGGATAGCCCTGCTGCTATGCCCGGACTGGAACGTGCATTACTATGGATTTCCATTACCGGCAGCATCTGTATCCTGACCGGACTTGTGTTGCTTTATTGGCTTCCCCGGAGCATTAGTAAACCGATAAAAGAACTGAAAGAGGGGATTCTTGAAATAGCCGATCATAATTACGAAAAGCGCTTGAATATGGATAAGNANACATGACCGGTTTATATGTAGGGCAGGCTATTGGTGGTTTTGGAGCTACGGCTGCTGCGGCTTTCTCCTGGCAGGCTACTTTTCATTGGTTTGGTATCGTGGGGATTGTCTATTCTCTCTATTGCTGTGCTAGATCCGGCCGGTATGCTTCCTTCACTGAGATTCGCCGTTCAGAACTACTTTGAAGGAGGACGTCACCCAATGGGACATATCGGCGTCAATACCGAGCCTATCTAT
>CXPW01000067.1_pt1 | contig 10203 bp, 8 predicted proteins | sample 591561 | NCBI WGS metagenome assembly CXPW01 (sample SAMEA3491279, study PRJEB9169) | human gut metagenome | biome: ENVO:mammalia-associated habitat; material: ENVO:feces | place: Bangladesh | collected 2010-04-07 | reverse complement strand
GGAAGGTCGGTTGCAAGCATTGTCCACAGAAATNNNGTAGATGAGCTTAAAATACAAGCGCCAAAGCATACAGACTTGTATGTGGTGATGAATAGTAATATTCGTCGGTTGATACGTTTATTACAACAAATCCTTGAATTTCGAAAAGCGGAAACCGGCAATCTGAGGCTTCGTGTATCTCCGGGAGATATCGCTTCCTTTGTGAAAAATGGGGCGGAAAGTTTTCAGCCTTTGATTAAGAAACAAAAGATACATTTCTCTGTGTTGTGTGATCCGGAATCAATCATTGGTTATTTTGATACGGATAAATTGGATAAGATTCTTTATAATCTTCTGTCTAACGCTGCAAAATATACAAAAGAAGATGGTTTTATTCAGGTAACTTTATCCTATGCGGAAAATAAAGATTGGGTGCTTTTACGTGTAAAGGACAATGGGAAAGGGATATCGAAAGAGAAACAAAAGACACTTTTCCGTCGTTTCTACGAGGGTGATTACCGGAAATTTAATACCATTGGTACAGGAATCGGGCTTTCATTAACTAAAGATTTGGTAGAGTTGCATGAAGGAACTATTACTGTGGAAAGTGAAGAAGGACAGGGAACAGAGTTTATTATCCGCCTTCCTATTGACCGTTCTTATTTCAGGGAAGAACAAATTGATGATGAAGTAATCTTACCGGTTCAGAAATTAGTAGCTTATGAAGAAGAAATGGATGAGAAACAGTCTGATGAAATATTAGTTACGGCCGAAAAGGCAAATTCTATATTAGTAATAGAAGATAATGAGGAACTATTGCATTTAATGACGAAACTCTTGAGGCATGAATACAATGTTTTTACTGCTGAAAATGGAAAAGAAGGCATTGCAGTGTTGGAGAATGAAGACATTGATTTGATTGTGTCTGATGTGATGATGCCGGAGATGGACGGAATGGAGTTTTGTAAATATGTGAAGGGGAAACTGGAAATCAGTCATATTCCTGTGATTCTATTGACTGCTAAAAATAAGGAAGAGGACAGGGCGGAAGCGTATGAGGTAGGGGCGGATGCTTTTATAAGCAAACCTTTCAATTTGGCTGTATTGCATGCACGTATTCGTAATTTGCTGAAATATAAGGAGCGTATGGCGCACGAATTTAAGAAACAGCTGGTTTTTGAATTAAAAGATTTGAATTATACCAGTCTGGATGAGGATTTTATGCAACGAGCCATTGACTGTGTGAATAATCATTTGGAAGATTGTGAATTTGACCAACCCCAGTTTGCGGATGAAATGAAAACTAGTAAATCTACTTTATATAAGAAGTTAAAGTCTTTGACTGGGCTGAACACCTCTGCCTTTATCCGGAACGTCCGTTTGAAATCGGCTTGCCGGATTATGGAGGAAAAAGGAAATAGTATACGTGTCTCCGAATTGGCTTATGCGGTCGGATTTAATGATCCAAAATATTTCAGTGCTTGCTTCAAGAAAGAGTTTGGAGTTTTACCTTCTGAATACCTCGACCAATTTGTAGTTGAAAAAGAGCACGAGTAGAAATCTGTTCTGGTTTACCTTTCTATTTTATATTATCTTGTTCTGCTTAATCCTTGTACTTTGTATAGGGAAGGTTTTCTATGCTCTTTTTTATGTCGAATTATCATTCAAAAAAGGCGAATGTCTAAAATTCTACCTCTAAAAAGCATCTTTGGAGGTTGGTAGGAGGGGAGGTTTCTATCTTTGCGTTGTGATTCCTAAGGATCATGAGATTTGTTTATTTAATGTTTAATCTTAATTTTATACTGAATGGAAAAGCGAAAGACCTTCCATGGAAGACAAGTCGGGAAAAAACGGTTACTCCCAATCGTATTCCCTTTGTTTTTATTTCTTTTGATTCCTCTGAACGGCTATGGTGACGATACTCCCATGCCGGAGGTAGTACAACAGAATTCNAACACACATTTGTACATAAACAATCATCGACCTACGAGTGGCCGGAAGACTCTCTCNTGTAACGCTAATATCTTCGTTTCTGCCCTCAATATCGGATCATTCTTCAATGTTACATAAATAGTATCCGTAAGCAATCCTTTTCTAATCTTACAATCTGCAGGCAATACATACAAATTAGCCGGCAAAGTAGTACGTTCGACATCTGCAATTACATTGAAATGTAAATCTTCATCCTGCATCTGCCCATAAACAGAAACCTCTATCGGTATCTCAGCATCCTCACCTTCATTATACATTTTAAAAGATACTGTAGTAGTATCCTTAGTCATATCGTTAACGAATTTTAAATAGGCTGTGTCGTTGCTGCTGACCAACAATCCCTTCTCTTCACATGAAGCGAGCATCAGACATACGCTGCAAAACAACACTCCCCATATAGCATATCTTTTCTTCATTTTCGTTTCTTTTAAGTAGTTATTCTAAAATAGTATCACACTTAAATGTTTGACTCCGAATCGGGCTTAGGTAATATCATATTTTCGTCAGTTGGTAACACGGGGTTACTATAATAAGAACTGGCAGGCATCGTCCGATTCAACCGTTTATACATATAGAAAATCTGTCCTTCACCTAAGAACTCACGACGGGCATCATTTACCAGCAAGTTTATAAACTCTGACTTATTTGTGACATTATCAAACTTCTTTGATACTCCTCTTCCTTTCTTCACCAATTCCAAATACCCCTGCGCTTCTTGGGGATTAGTATCAAAAATTGCTTCAGCGGCAATGTAATACACTTCAGACATACGTATCATAGGAATTGTCTGATTATTTGTTATTCCGACAGTAGTACTCTCCGTCTGTTTGTAATATTTCAAAGTACGATAATAATATCCATAATACATTTCTTCCAGTTGATACTTAAACCGCCAATCACTGTCCTTTTCATCTCCATATAATTCTTTTGCCACCTCGCTATCAAGACACAGATAATGTTCCTCACTAGAGCCGTCGGAACCATGATTTATTTCCTGATCCCATTCCACTAATTCCTTGGGGGAATAAAGCCCAAAAATAATATCATTATACATCTTCATATTTCCATTCCTGAAACCTGATGAACTGGTTGATGCTTTAAAATAACCTGTTTCACTTTCTTCATCAATGATTTTTTTGGCTTCTGCATAAGCTTCCGCATTCTTTCCTGCATACAAATAAACACGAGCTAATTCTGCTGTTACCGCATAATAATTCAAACGATATCCTCTAGATCCTGCAAACTGGCTTTGAGAGACTTCATTGATGTTAAATCTAGAGTTTGCATTCATCTTGGATTCTTTATCAACTTCCTCCAATATACGCTGTGCTTCCTTCAAATCAGCAATAATCTGTTCCAAGCAATAATTAACCGTCTGATGATCGTTAATATAACTGGGATAAACATTGACATAAGGAATAAAAGTACGGTTATCTTCTCTAAAACCAACAGATGAAGGAGACGGAGCATAAATACGAAGCAAATCAAATTGCACAAATGCACGCAATCCAATAGCTTCTCCCAAAATCATCTGGCGTTCACTGTCAAGTCCATAAAAAAGATTAGGGTCAGCTTGAACCGCTTGCTGAGCCAATTCATTACAATTGGCAACCACATTCCAAGCGGCTTTCCACATTGCATCAGTAACAGGAACCAATTCGGTATTTTTAAAAGCAAGCTCTGCTATCTTTCTCATGGGGGTTCCACCAGCTATACTTGGAGCTTGCTCTATGTAATAAGCCTGGGCCCAAGCATCCAGAATTCCCCAAGTAAGGTTACTTCCATACAAATCGAAAGTGGCCATTTTCCGATAAATACCATTCGTCGCTGTACGAAAACCATCACCGGAAGAAAACAAGTATTCCTCCTTTATCTCGTCGGAAGGATAAAGGTCCAGCCAATCTGAACACGAAGAAAGTGTCAAGGCTGCAAACGCAAAAGAAATAAACGTAGTATATATTTTTTGTATCATAATGGTATACTTAGAATTGTGCTTTAATAGAGAAATCGACCGTCCATGACTTCGGATAGCTTAAGCCTCGCTCTTGACGGATAGAATTCCAGTTAATAAAATCGCGTGTACTTGCTTCCAATCGAAGCATATTCATCCCCAAATGTTTCTTTATCCACTCCCGATTAAAATCATAGCTCAAAGTCAATGCACTCAAGCGCAGATAAGCCTTGTCCTGAACGAAGCGTGAAGTCGGCATGGTGACATTATCAGCGTTTTTAATATCTTTAAACTGAGCAATATCTCCCGGTTGTTTCCATCTGTCGGTCAACACACGCAAGTCTACATTTTGATATTGTATTCTGGCGTTTTCTACCCGATCCACCAAAGTCTGATTATACTCCTGTCCGCCCCATTCGTATTGGAAAGCCGCAAACAAGCTCCATGCTTTATAGGCAAGATTAAACCCAACAGAACCGTTGAATTTAGGTTCTGTATTACCAACAACNNCTGGTCGGCTTTCAGTTCTTCCATTAGCTCATTGTCAATGCCGGTGATATATCGGGGATTGATAAGCGTTGCATCAATACCTGCCTTTTCTTTCAGCAATGACAGCACCGACTGTCCTAATCCGAAGAACGAACCTAACGCAAGGATAGCTACTTTCGAACCGCGATGAGCGACTTTATAACGATTGAGAACGCTGTAATCGGATTCCACAGACTCGCCACAGCTAATCACATCTGTTGCGGGCACACGGATAGCCACCGGGTGTTCATTCTGACGGATACTCCATTCCAGCATGGCAAGATATTCCTCTTTGCTGGTTGGTGCCAAATAGACCATATTCGGAATATTACTGATAAGCGGAATATCGAAGAAACAGAGATGAGTTACATCATTCATACCGGATAATGTTCCCCAAAATACCAAGAGGACTGCCGGATTATTATTGATGCAGAGGTCTTGCGATAGCTGGTCGTAAGATCGTTGGATAAATGTGCTATATACCCCATAAACAGGCTTTCCCCCATTAGCGGCAATACCGGAAGCAAGTGCCACTGCATGTTCTTCGGCAATACCGACATCAACAAACTGCTTGCCGGCTTCCTGACGACGGTCGGGAGTAAACCCGAGAACGGCAGGAGTACCCGAAGTAATTGTTACCACCCGCTTGTCTTCTTTCATTTTTTTCAGCAGATATTGAGCGGTTACTTCGCTATAATCTTCCGCAGTTTCGCCAAACTTGGATTCTCCGGTTTCTATATTGAACGGAGTACGCCAATGGTAAGTCTCTTTGTCCAGTTCTGCGCGTTCATACCCTTTGCCTTTCAGGGTATTAATATGTACTACTATCGGATGCTGAATATCTTTCACTTTAGAGAAAGCCTCAACCAATGCTTCCACATTATTGCCGTCGTTCACGTACATATAATCCAATCCCATAGCCTTGAAGAAATTACATTCGCACTGACCGTTGCTGTCACGCAAATCTTTCAGGTTCTTGTAAAGACCACCGTGATTCTCGGCAATAGACATTTGATTGTCGTTGACAATAATAATCATGTTTGTACCAAGCTCCGCCACATAGTCCAATCCTTCGAATGCTTCGCCGCCACTTAAAGATCCGTCGCCTATCACGGCTATGATATTCTCATTACCGCCGGTCAGGTCGCGTCCTTTCGCCAATCCGCTAGCCAGGCTGACGGAAGTGGAAGTGTGACCGATAACAAAAAAATCATGCTTACTTTCATGTGGCTCGGAATAACCGGATACGTTGTCATACTCTGCCGGATAGAGGAAAGCATCTTTCCGTCCGGTCAGCATCTTATGCACATAACTCTGATGCGATACATCAAAAACAATCTTATCTTCCGGTGAATTGAATACATAATGTAAAGCGATAGTCGCTTCCACCATTCCAAAATTAGGTCCGAAATGCCCGCCGTGTTCACTCAACTTTTGCAGGAGTGATGCACGGATTTCATTACTTAAATCGTTGAGTTCTTGAAACGATAACTTCTTTACGTCTGCAGGAGAGTAAATATTTTCTAAATACATATCAATTTGTTTTTTTACGTTTATACCTATTATCTTTATCACACTGCAAAGATACTGCTGATTTTAGATTCGGTTTGTATATAGATTACGGATTATTTTACCTATATTACCGACCTTGGAAAATGTGACTGATGATAAACCTAAAAATAGTAGATAATATATATATTGGTTTTTAGTTTCGACTTTTCTTATTTTGTTTAATGATTCTTTAGTTACTTCTCCTAATAAACTTGGCGTTCGCAAAAGCAGGAAGTTTGACTTTGGCTTCTCTGGTTTTGATACTTACTTCATTCCTTAAATAGGTTAGAATAGATATTATAGCAGATTGATAAAAAACAGAATCTGTAATTCGGGTAATAATGTCAGTAATTCATCTACATACAGTCTCTTTATTTCACCCTATTTTTGCAACGTAGAAAATAGATAATCAATTATTTAATTATTAAAACGCAAGAGATATGAAACGGATTTTATTATTAACAGCTGTATTTATTATGATGCTCGGAACTAATTTTTCTTCTGCACAGACAGATGCAGATAACTTTTATAAAAGTGATTTGGTAAGTGTGAAGAAAGTTTCTTTTTCCAACCAGTATAAAATGAAGGTAGCCGGAAATCTGTTTCTGCCTAAGAACATGAAAGAAGGAGACAGATACCCTGCAATCATTGTCGGACACCCTATGGGAGCAGTCAAGGAACAGAGTGCGAACCTTTACGCAACTAAAATGGCGGAGCGGGGTTTTGTCACACTCTCCATAGACCTTTCTTTTTGGGGTGGGAGCGAAGGTGAGCCGCGTAATGCCGTTCTGCCGGAAGTTTATGCGGAAGACTTTAGCGCTGCGGTAGATTTTCTCGGTACACGTCCGTTTGTCGACCGGAATCTAATTGGTGTAATCGGTATTTGCGGCAGTGGAAGTTTCGCTATCAGTGCGGCAAAAATAGATCCTCGTCTCAAAGCCATTGTAACAATCAGCATGTATAATATGGGTACTGCCAGTCGTAATGGATTGAAACATGCATTGACCCTGGAGCAGAGAAAACAAATTATGGCGGAAGCGGCAGAGCAGCGTTATGTTGAATTCCTAGGTGGAGAAACAAAATACACAGGTGGTACAGTGCATGAACTGACAGAAAAATCCGGCCCGATAGAACGTGAATTTTATGAATTCTACCGTACACAAAGAGGAGAATTCACACCAGAAGGAGCAACTCCTTTGACAACAACTCATCCAACCCTTTCAAGTAATGTGAAATTTATGAATTTCTATCCTTTCGCAGATATTGAAACGATTTCACCCCGTCCCATGCTTTTCATTACCGGAGAAAATGCCCATTCGCGTGAATTCAGCGAGGATGCCTATCGACTGGCTGCCGAGCCTAAAGAACTGTATATAGTGCCCGGTGCAGGACACGTAGACCTTTACGACCGTGTAAGCCTTATACCATTCAGCAAACTGGAATCTTTCTTCAAGGAGTATCTGAAGAAATAAGTAGTTTTCTTGTGATAACAGGAAATGTAAATGTGACTTTTGAAATAACAGACTAAAAAATAAACTAATGGAACAAATAAGAAATCAAGAATACGGAGGCGAACGTCCTCTGTTCGCAACCCACGACCTTCAACTGGAAGATGTGACGATTCACGCTGGTGAATCCGCACTGAAAGAATGTAGTAACATCATAGCAATCAACTGTCGCTTTGAAGGAAAATATCCCTTTTGGCATACCAATGGATTTATAGTGAAGAACTGTCTCTTTACAGAAGGCGCCCGTGCCGCGCTGTGGTATTCCCAAAGTCTGCAAATGGCAGATACCTTGGTAGAAGCCCCGAAGATGTTTCGCGAAATGGACGGGATAAAACTCGAAAATGTACAGTTGCCCAACGCTTTGGAAACATTTTGGTATTGCCGTAATATAGATTTGAAGAACGTGCAGATAGACAAAGCTGATTATCTTTTTATACATAGCGAGAATATCAAGATACAGCACTACGCTCAAAATGGAAACTATTCATTCCAGTACTGTAAGAACGTGGAAATCCGTAATGCGGTTATCAACTCCAAAGATGCATTCTGGAATACGGAGAATGTAACTGTCTATGATTCCGAACTGAACGGAGAATATCTGGGCTGGCATTCTAAAAACTTGCGTCTGGTAAATTGCAGGATTTCGGGCACACAGCCACTTTGCTATGCACATGATCTGGTCATGGAAAATTGTACAATGGCGGAGGACGCTGACCTCGCTTTTGAACACAGCAGTGTGAAAGCAACGATTAAAAGCCCGATTCACAGCGTGAAGAATCCCCGCACGGGGAGCATTATTGCCGAAAGTTTCGGGACAATCATCCTGGACGAGAATCTCAAAGCACCGGGAAATTGTGAATTGAAACTTTGGGACGAACTGACTTGTTTTGATTGAAATATGAAGTACGACTTCGATGAAATAATTCCACGCCGAGGTACGAATTCCTATAAATGGGATTCTGCCAGAGATGCAGATATATTGCCGATGTGGGTAGCCGATATGGATTTCCGTACGGCTCCCCCTGTTGTGGAAGCGTTGAGGAAACGGGTGGAGCATGGTATCTTCGGATATGTCCGTGTACCGGATGCATACTACGCGGCGGTGACAAACTGGTTTGCAAGGCGACATGACTGGCAGATAGAAAAAGAATGGATTATTTATACCACGGGAGTAGTACCGGCATTGTCTGCTGTCATTAAGGCACTGACAGTCCCCGGAGATAAAGTAATGGTACAGACACCCGTATATAACTGCTTTTTTTCCTCTATCCGCAATAACGGATGCGGGATGATTGCCAATCCGCTGATTTATAGAAATGGAACCTATCAGATAGATTTTGCGGATTTGGAACAAAAAGCTGCCGACCCAAATGTAAAGGTTCTATTGTTATGCAACCCGCATAATCCTGCCGGAAGGGTATGGACAAAACAGGAACTTACCCGCATCGGTGACATCTGTATCCGAAACAATGTGTGGGTAGTAGCAGACGAAATCCATTGCGAACTTGTCTTTCCGGGACACACCTATATTCCTTTTGCTTCTATCTCACAAGAATTCCTGATGCACTCCGTCACTTGTACCTCGCCCAGCAAAGCCTTTAACCTGGCAGGGCTTCAGATTGCTAATATCATTTCTGCCGATACGGATATACGAACGAAAATAGATAAAGCAATCAATGTCAATGAGGTTTGTGATGTGAACCCGTTCGGGGTGGAAGCGTTAATGGCAGCCTATAACGACAGTAAGGAATGGTTGGAAGAGCTGAAACAATACTTGTTCGCCAATTACAATTATTTGAGGGCATACTTCGCAGAATATCTTCCTGAATTTCCAGTGTCGATGTTGGAAGGCACTTATCTGGTTTGGGTGGACTGTTCAGTGCTGAATCAGTCATCGGATGAGATAGTNANNAAAGATACATCAAATCTGAGTGTAATACAAATAAAATGCGGATATTAATCAGGAGAAATGCTTGCTTTCCGGAAGCNNANNGGTACACCCTTCGCTGAAAGGAAAATCGTGCAGGGGGCTTTTATTTCCTGTCAGTGCGTTGGGAATTGGTGGCTTTTATTGTACCTACTGGCAGCAAACAGTCAATGCTCCTTTCAATGTACCGTTGTTTAGCTGGTATTACGAATACACCGGTGATGAAACTTTTCTACGTGAAAGAGCCTATCCTTTTATCAGGGAGTGTGGGAATTTTTACGAAGATTACATTCAAAAAGAACGATACGGTAATTCCTACCGATATACGATTACCACCGGGGGACATGAAAACTCGTGGGACCTGAATCCGCCGTCGGATGTGGCTTTTGTGGAACAGACATTCCGGCTCCTGCTGCGTTATAGCCAAATCCTGAACATGGATGCGGACAGACGAGACAAATGGCAGGATATTGTGGATCATCTTCCGGCCTACAAAGTGATTATGCCTACCCGGCAACCGAACCAGGGACTACCTGTTTATGCCAAGAATGAAGCCGGATGGGATGCGCCGAATCACATGATACAGTTACATGCCGCTTATCCATGTGAAGTCTTGAATCTGGCATCATCTCCTGAAGCTCTTCAGATTGCACGCAATACGGTCCACTATTATTTTGTGGCACAGGAGGGCTATAAACTCATGAACGAATTGGGCTTGAGTGCTTATCCCTCCTGTGCCACAAAATAATAGTGGACCGTATTGCGTG
>CXPW01000015.1_pt1 | contig 10428 bp, 8 predicted proteins | sample 591561 | NCBI WGS metagenome assembly CXPW01 (sample SAMEA3491279, study PRJEB9169) | human gut metagenome | biome: ENVO:mammalia-associated habitat; material: ENVO:feces | place: Bangladesh | collected 2010-04-07 | reverse complement strand
ACTGGTTGCCGTATTCTTCCCGATTGTCTTCATGGACGGTATGACGGGACGGTTATTCCGAGAGTTCAGTATCGTAATTTCGGGTTCGGTTATCATTTCTTCGTTCGCGGCACTGACTTTCACTCCGATGTTGGCAACCAAACTACTGATCAAACGGGAAAAGCAAAGCTGGTTCTATGCAAAGACCGAACCGTTCTTTGAAGGCATGAATCGGCTATACAGCCGTTCGCTAGCTGCTTTCTTGAACAAACGTTGGATTGCCCTTCCTTTCACTTTTATTACTATTTGCCTGATTGGAGTTCTATGGAATGCTATTCCTGCGGAAATGGCTCCTCTTGAAGACCGTTCTCAAATCAGTATCAACACACGAGGTGCAGAGGGTGTCACTTACGAATATATTCGGGATTATACGGAAGATATCAACCAGCTTGTCGATTCCATTCTTCCTGACGCAGAATCTGTTACTGCCCGTGTATCCAGTGGTAGCGGAAACGTGCGTATCACGCTGAAAGACATGAAAGATCGTAACTACACGCAAATGGAAGTTGCCGAAAAGATTTCGAAAGAAATACGGAGCAAGACAATGGCACGTTCGTTTGTGCAACAGCAGTCTTCTTTCGGAGGACGTCGTGGAAGTATGCCTGTCCAGTATGTGCTTCAAGCTACTAATCTGGAGAAGCTGGAAGAAGTACTGCCCAAGTTTATGGCTAAAGTATATGAGAATCCGGTCTTTCAGATGGCAGACGTAGACTTGAAGTTCAGTAAGCCGGAAGCCCGTATTCAGATTAACCGTGACAAGTCCAGTATCATGGGAGTTAGTACCAAGAATATTGCTCAAACATTGCAATACGGATTGAGTGGCCAGCGTATGGGATATTTCTATATGAACGGAAAGCAATACGAGATTCTCGGCGAGATCAATCGTCAGCAGAGGAATAAGCCGGCCGATTTGAAAGCCATTTATGTTCGCAGCAGCAATGGGGATATGATTCAGTTGGATAACTTGATTGAGTTGGAAAGTGGTATCGCTCCTCCAAAGTTATACCGGTATAACCGATTTGTATCAGCTACTATTTCCGCAGGATTGGCAGACGGAAAAACGATCGGACAAGGACTGGACGAAATGGATAAGATTGCCGAGGAAACATTGGACGACACGTTCCGAACAGCTTTGGCGGGTGACTCCAAAGAATATCGTGAGAGTTCTTCCAGTCTGATGTTTGCCTTTGTCTTGGCTATTCTTCTGATTTACCTGATTCTGGCTGCGCAATTCGAGAGTTTTAAAGATCCATTGATTATCATGTTGACAGTACCGTTGGCTATTGCCGGAGCATTGGTATTCATGTATTTCGGAGATATAACAATGAATATTTTCAGTCAGATTGGTATTATTATGCTGATTGGTCTAGTGGCAAAGAACGGTATCCTGATTGTGGAATTTGCCAATCAGAAACAGGAGGCCGGAGAGGATAAAATGAGTGCTATCAAAGATGCCGCCCTGCAACGTCTCCGCCCGATTCTTATGACAAGCGCTTCTACGGTTCTGGGACTTATCCCGTTGGCATTCGCCACCGGAGAAGGCTGTAATCAGCGTATTGCCATGGGGACGGCAGTAGTAGGTGGTATGGTCGTTTCTACCCTACTTACCATGTATATCGTACCGGCTATTTACAGTTATATCTCGACCAACCGAATCAAAAAACTAACCGAATGAAACAGAAAGGAATTTGCATGAAACGTATCATATATATAGTTACCGCATGTGCCTTCTTGTCAGTTTCTACTGCGAAGGCGCAACAAGTCCTCACACTGAAAGAGTGTCTGGAGGAAGGACTGCAAAACAATTACTCGTTGCGCATCGTCCATAACGAGGAACAAATCAGCAAGAACAATGCAACGTTAGGGAATGCAGGATACTTGCCTACATTGGATTTCTCTGCCGGATATACCGGAAACCTGGATAATATTGAAAGCAAGGCCCGTGCCACCGGAGAGATTACAAAAAACAATGGGGTCTATGACCAGACCGTCAACGTCGGGCTTAACCTCAACTGGACTATTTTCGACGGATTCAATATCAGTACAACGTACAAACAGTTGAAGGAATTGGAACGTCAGGGAGAAACTAACACCCGTATCGCCATTGAGGATTTCATTGCGGACCTGACCTCGGAATATTACAACTTTATCCAACAGAAGATCCGTCTGAAAAACTTTCATTATGCAATGTCGCTCTCCAAAGAACGCCTGCGTATAGCAGAAGCGAGTCATCTTGTCGGAAAGTTCTCAGGATTGGATTATCAACAGGCGAAAGTAGACTTCAATGCAGACAGTGCTCAATATATCAAACAACAGGAATTGCTGCACTCATCGCGTATCCAGTTAAATGAGCTAATGGCTAACAAGAATGTTAATCAGGCTATTATAATCAAAGACTCCACGATCGACGTACATGGGGATTTGAAATTTGAGGAGTTATGGAATGGCACACTGGCAACGAACGCTTCTTTACTGAAAGCAGATCAGAATACGGTACTTGCGCAATTGGATTATAAAAAGGTAAATTCACGTAACTATCCGTACCTTAAACTGAATACGGGATATGGATATACCTTTAATAAGTACGATATTAATGCAACCAGCCGGAGGGGAAACTTGGGCTTCAATGCCGGAGTAACTGTCGGATTTAATATATTCGACGGCAACCGCCGCCGTGAAAAGCGGAATGCAACCCTTGCCTTCAAGAACCGCCGTCTGGAACGTCAGGAATTGGAGCTTACCCTTCGCTCCGACCTTAGTAATTTATGGCAGGCTTATCGCAACAACCTTCAATTACTGAATCTGGAACGTCAGAACCTCGTAACTGCCAAAGACAATCACGATATTGCCATGGATCGTTATATACAGGGAGACCTTTCCGGTTTTGAGGTACGTGAAGCACAAAAGAGTTTGCTGGATGCAGAAGAACGCATCCTCTCCGCAGAATATAACACCAAACTTTGCGAGATCTCTTTGCTGCAAATCAGCGGAAAGATTACAAAATACCTGGAAGAATAGAAAAACTACGTGAATAATAAACGATGAACGGTGAACACAACTGGCAGTATATTGCGCAGTTTGTTCACCGTTTATCGCGTTTATAGTATATCGTTTTACAGATTATCCCATGATGTATTTAGCAGGTTTACCGATACGATTCACCAAGTTTACAATCAACCAGGACACCAGAAAAGCGACTATCGCAGCTATCGGTATCTGTAAAGGAATAGGTATATTGAGTGTTCTTACCAATACCACTGACGGACCGGTAAAGAAGTAATGTATCATATAGACACCGAAACCACATACGGTCAGGTTAGCCAATGCCTTCCGTACTCTTTCCGAACGGACATTGACTTTCTTAGCCAACATAAATACAGGAATTGTCATCATCACCACATTGAGAGAACAATAGATAAAAAAGAGTTCCAACATTTCGTCCGTACAATCCGGCAAAGCTGTCATGTAACGGAAACCAAAGAACGTCACGACATACCCCACCACAAACATCGGAATACCGATTGCCAATGTTTTCTTCAGGCTCCAATCGAGATCTTTCAGATAATGTCCTAACAATAAGTATCCGTTGAAACCGGCAAATGCATATAACATTCCAAAAGAATTCCAAGAGCAAGAGCCCCATAAGTAAGGGGAAACAAACTGATAATAATAAGGTAGCAACAATGTCACTCCCCAAGCCAGCAGGAACATTAACTTAGCCCGTTGCGAAGCTTTTTCCACCCATGCCGAAAAAACAGGCAGGTAAAGATAGAGTCCGATAAGCAGATAGATATACCACATGTGCACTGCCAAAAGGGAGAAGTTAAAAGGAATTGTCAGAATGTATTGTATAGCTACTGAAAGGGATTGCTGCATCACTTCTTCACCGGAATAAGGAAAGAAATCAAGGATAATCTTTGGGTCTAACCCCAATAAGCCGGTAATCCAAGGGAAAAGATTATAGATAATAGACCAAATTAAGAACGGATAAAAAACACGGGGAATACGTTTTTTATAAAAAGTAGAAGCGTCACCCCGGACAGGCAAGAGCAATGCGCCTGTAATCATTACAAACAGAGGCACACACGGACGAAGTACAGCACCGTAAATGGCTCCCCACAATTTTATTTCCCCAATATTGGGAGCTGTGCCCGGATAGAAGTTGAATGGGTCGGTACAATGGCAGCAAACAACTGTAAACATGGCAATAAGGCGTACTACATCCAACCAGACGATATGTTGGTTCTTCGGATTGTTTAATTCGATTGTCGGTGGTTTCATAATAGTTAGTGATTAGAAAAAGAGAGTTAGTAAAAAAGGGATGCCTATACGAATTTGACAGGTATCCCTTAAATAAATCATTTATTGAATCAGAACTGCAAACAAATTATTTAGTGCAATTCCACGGTTTTAACTGTTTGAAGAAGTCATTGCCCTTATCATCTACCAGAATGAATGCCGGGAAATCTTCTACTTCAATCTTCCAGATAGCTTCCATGCCCAGTTCCGGATATTCCACACATTCGATGCTCTTGATATTATTTTGAGCAAGGATAGCTGCCGGACCACCGATAGAGCCCAGATAGAAACCACCATATTTCTGACAAGCATCCGTCACTTGCTGGCTACGGTTACCTTTCGCCAACATAACCATGCTGCCACCGTGACTCTGGAACAGTTCCACATACGAATCCATACGTCCTGCAGTAGTCGGGCCCATTGAACCACAAGCCATGCCTTCCGGAGTTTTTGCCGGACCTGCATAGTAGATAGGATGATCCTTAATGTATTGAGGCAGGTCCTCGCCACGGTCCAAACGTTCTTTCAGCTTGGCGTGAGCAATATCACGACCTACGATAATCGTACCATTCAATGACAAACGGGTAGATACCGGATATTTAGTCAACTCTTTCAGTATTTCGGACATCGGACGGTTCAGGTCAATCTTCACAACATCGCCTTCGCCTGCCTTACGTAATTCTGCCGGGATAAGTTCGCCCGGATTTGAATCCAGTTTCTCAATCCAGATACCTTCTTTATTGATTTTACATTTGATGTTACGGTCGGCAGAGCAAGATACTCCCAAACCTACCGGGCAAGAAGCACCATGGCGGGGCAAACGAATAATACGTACGTCATGAGCCAGATATTTACCACCGAATTGAGCGCCAAGGCCAATCTTGTGAGCTTCTGCCAATACTTCTTTCTCCAGTTCGACATCACGGAATGCACGACCATATTCGTTTCCTGTTGTCGGCAGGTTATCATAGAAATGAGTAGAAGCCAGCTTCACTGTCAGCAAATTCTTTTCGGCAGAAGTACCGCCGATAACGAAAGCGATATGGTAAGGAGGGCAAGCGGCAGTTCCCAATGTTTTCATCTTTTCAACCAGGAACGGAACCAATGTACCCGGATTCAGAATTGCCTTTGTTTCCTGATACAAATATGTTTTGTTGGCAGAACCACCTCCTTTTGTTACACAAAGAAATTCATACTCCATACCTTCAGTAGCCTCAATGTCAATCTGTGCAGGAAGGTTACATTTTGTATTTACCTCATCATACATATTCAGAGGTGCATTCTGAGAGTAACGCAGATTTTCTTCAGTATATGTTTTGTAAACACCCAGCGAAAGAGCCTCTTCGTCAGAATACCCTGTCCATACCTGCTGTCCTTTTTCACCGTGAATAATAGCAGTACCGGTATCCTGGCAGAATGGAAGTATACCTTTCGATGCCACTTCTGCATTACGCAGGAAAGTCAGTGCCACGTACTTGTCATTCTCGCTGGATTCCGGATCGCTCAAGATTTTTGCTACCTGTTCGTTGTGCGAACGACGAAGCATAAATGATACATCACGGAAAGCAGCATTGGCCATTGCAGTCAGACCTTCTTTCTCAATTTTCAGGATAGGGTTTCCTTCAAACTCACTTACCGACACATAGTCTTTCGTAAGCAGATAATACTCAGTTGTATCTTTTCCCTTTTCAAACATGGGTTGATACTTAAACGGAGGTGTTGCCATAAGTTTCTTATTTTATTACGTAATGTTAGTTAGTGAGGCAAAGGTAATAATTAAGAATGAAGAATGAGAAAGGAAAGAAGAAGAATTAAGAATGAATAACGGAGAATGACGAGGTACAAATGAAGACGGTGAACGAATTGTACTTTATTGTACAATGTCCACCGCTCATCGATTCATAGTTTGGTTCACTTATTGTATATGTTCGATTCGTTTAATCAGTTCATTTCCTAAAGCAGTTTTGTCCTCGATGTGTTTCAAAACTGCAGTCACGAATGTATTGCTTTCAAAGTCACCACGTACTTGTTCGAAATCCTGTTTCATATCATCGCGAGAACCATCAACACCGAATCCGGTCATTGAAGAAAGCGAGAACTCTTTCTTTGCGTCTTCATAAACCATTTTATCCAACCCTACCACAGCCTTCTGCCATGCTTTCACGATAGTAACCACGTCCTGAGCAGTTACCGTTTCCGGATTCAAGCCATAAAATTCCTGAATCTTATTATATNCNAATGGCGGATTATCTGAAGTCGAAAGGACGAAAGGCCATATTCTGGGGGGATGTAGTTTATCATGACGGATATCCGTTACCGGACAACATAGTAATTCAATGGTGGAACTACCGTGGGCACAAAGAGCTAGCACTTCGGAATGCAATTAAACACCATTATCCAGTCATTTGCAGTTCCAATTATTATACGTATCTGAACTTCCCGGTCACTCCCTGGAGAGGATATACCAATACACGTACCTTCGACCTGAAAGACATATATCAGAACAATCCTTCCGACAAGGCGATCAACCCAAAGGACCCTTTAATTCTTGGCATGACTTGTGCTTTGTGGACTGACGACGGAGTTACAGAACGAATGATAGACCGGCGTCTGTTTCCCCGTATCTTGGCATTGGCAGAACAAATGTGGTATCAGGGAGAGAGACTTGACTTTACCCGGTTCCACCAAAACATCCTTCAACGAAAAGAATGGTTCGAACAAATGGGATTCGAATTCGGACCGGCCTTAAAAAGTGAAGTAAAGAAAGGGTTTCAATGGGATTAAAAGAAATAGAAACACCCAATGCCATGATTAGTTACTTTGCCGAACAACTCGGTCCACTGATAGAGAAAAGCGAAATAAAACAACCCACCTATTTATATTGGGAATTGATGAGAAAGGCGGGAAGCGGAAATCTATAAAGAAAAGAGTTCGGCAAGATATCGCCAAAGTTATTTCGTTGGTGTATCCTCCCGAACTCTTACTAGCCAATAACAATATCAATGATTACTTAATTATATGTCTGTCACCATTCAAACAGAGAACTTACTTATACTAACAGGATATATTTATTTCTCTTGCTGTATTCCCTTAACAGCCTCAACCAAACGGACAAATTCTCTCCTGTATCCTTTATCATCATGATCCAATCCCTGTTTAGCCAGACTGATTACTTTGTCATAAGTAGCCTCACCCTTGAAATCAGAATCCCGGAGTAACTGCCCGAACATAGCTACGGCAGACGCAAAACGGAAATCGGAAGATACATTGTTACCTTTATTATCCACAAAAGGAAGTTCTATTTTCCTGCTGACATCTTTATCTGGAGCCTTATAACGGAGTTTCACTGTCAGAAGTTCGTCAGAACCGGTAGGCTTCACACTCACTTTTTCTTTCTTCTGATATTTCAATTCATCCACCTTTCCTGCATACGTATTCTTTCCTCCTACCGGAATCACTTCATAGAAAGCCGTCACCGTGTGCCCTGCGCCCATATCTCCGGCGTCTTTTGCATCATTATTGAAATCTTCATCTTTCAGCAGACGACTTTCATAACCTACCAGACGATACGCTTGTACTTGTGCCGGATTAAATTCAACCTGTAACTTAACATCTTTCGCCACCGTATGAAGCGTAGCACCAAACTCACCGACCAGCACACGGTTGGCTTCCTGCAAATTATCTATATAAGCATGGTTACCATTTCCCTTTTCGGCAAGTACCTGAATCTTTTTATCTTTGTAGTTACCCATTCCATACCCCAGTACAGTCAGGAACACTCCACTTTTCCGTTCTCTCTCGATTAGCTGTTCCAGTCCTTCTGCCGAAGAAACACCTACATTGAAGTCACCGTCAGAACAAAGGATAATACGGTTATTACCATTAGAGATAAAATTCTTCTTCGCTATTTTATAAGCCAGCATAATACCTGCGCCACCGGCAGTTGAACCTCCCGCCGTCAGTTCATCTATCGCTTCACGAATCTTCTGCTTGTCACTGCCCGAAGTCGATTCAAGTTTTACACCGGCACTTCCTGAATAGGTAACAATGGCTACTTTATCCTTATCACGCAAGTTATTGACCAACAATTTAAGAGAAGACTTCACCAAATCCAACCGATTGGCTCCCCACATAGAACCGGACACGTCAATCAGAAATACCAGATTGGAGGCAGGCAAGTTATCCGTAGGAATCTCCTTTGCTTTCAGTCCGATACGGACAAGACGGTTAGCAGGATTCCAAGGACAGGCTCCGGCTTCCATTGTAATCTTCACAGGGTCGTTTCCGGTCGGTTTCGGATAGTCATAAGAAAAGTAATTGACCAGTTCTTCCGTACGGACAGCATCTACCGGAGGCAACTCACCTTTATTGACAAACCGACGCATATTACTGTAAGAAGCTGCATCTACATCAATGGAGAAAGTAGAAAGCGCTGCATCCGCCACCTCTTTGAAGCCATTTTCCTGAAAGGAACCATATTCTTCCGTATTCACACACATATCATACGCAGGTGTAGGACATATCGCCATATAAGCGCTTGTTATAGCCTTAGCCTTCCGGGTTCCGTAGCCAACCACCACGCATTCTTCCAACGCAACCTCATCAGCTTTCATCCTGATATCCAGTCTGGCAGATTTGACGACTCTGCTTTCTTGTTTGTATCCGATAAACTGAAACAACAACGTCTCTCCTTTCTTCGCTTGAATAGCATATTGTCCATTTACATTTGTCACCGTACCTTTGGTAGTACCTTTCAGCATTACAGAACAACCGACAATCGGAGTCCCGTCCGCAACATCCGTCACCGTACCCGTCACAGTCAGCGTCTGCGCGTTCACCACACCTAAAGAAACAACTGCCATGAGCAGTACGAGCATCATTGCTCTGAATTGATTTGCTTTCATAACTTTATCGTTTTAAAATGTTACTATTAATTCGCTTTTGATATAGAGATGCAGATTTCACACAGATTCCATAAACCGATTGAAGTTTTTTTTATTTTTCTTCCGACAGTTGCTATATTTAGTCCCAATCCCTATCTTTGGCAACAAAAACAGTTTTGTTTTTCAAAAGAAACATATCAAAACTATCGGACGAGGAATTACTGACACATTATACAAAGTCCGGTGATACGGAATATTTCGGTGAGCTATACAACCGTTATATCCCGTTACTGTATGGACTTTGCCTGAAATATCTGCAAGATGAAGACCGTGCACAGGAAGCGGTGATGCAATTGTTTGAAGATTTATTGCCGAAAACGGGCAACTACGAGATAAAAGTCTTCAAGCCGTGGCTCTACCGGGTAGCCAAGAATCATTGTCTGCAACTTCTGCGAAAAGAAAACAAAGAAATTCCGTTAGATTATACGATCAACGTTATGGAATCCGACGAATTTCTGCATCTATTAAGTGAAGAGGAAAGTCCGGAGGAACAACTGAAGGCATTGCATCACTGTCTTGAAAAGTTGCCCGAAGAACAACGGACCAGCATTACACGTTTCTTTTTAGAAGAAATGTCGTATGCCGATATCGTCGAACAGACCGGATTTACTCTGAACAATGTGAAAAGCTATATCCAAAACGGAAAGCGAAACTTAAAAAATTGTATCAAGAAACAGGCCCTATGAAACTATTAGACTACATACGAGGACTCCGCAAAGGAAAAGAGGCACATCGACTGGAGAAAGAGTCGATGAAAGACCCTTTTCTGGCCGATGCTATGGACGGATATGGTCAAGTGGAGGGAAATCATGAACAACGAATCGGGCAACTGCGGATGCAGGTCTCGGCTCGTGCCACAAAGAAAAGGAATCTTTCAAAGAAACAGAATTCGTATGCTGTCACTTGGAGCATTGCCGCCTGCCTGGTAATCGGTATCGGTATCAGCTGTTATTTCCTGTTCCTTAAAAAGAGGATGACGGATGATGTATTCATCGCTAAAGAAGAGATTCCTTCAGCGGTATTTGAACCTATTAGTCCGAAAGAAGAAATTTCGTCTTTAGCAGAAACTAAGATAAAGCAGGATTCCACTCACGAAGTCACTGCGACGCCAACGGATAAGAAAGATATAGTAGCCAAGAGCAAATCT
>CXPW01000160.1_pt1 | contig 10561 bp, 10 predicted proteins | sample 591561 | NCBI WGS metagenome assembly CXPW01 (sample SAMEA3491279, study PRJEB9169) | human gut metagenome | biome: ENVO:mammalia-associated habitat; material: ENVO:feces | place: Bangladesh | collected 2010-04-07 | reverse complement strand
GAAGCTCATGAACGGGCTGTTGGCTACAAACGGAACAATCCCGTCGGCTTCGTAGTGGAAATACTTCAGCCCGCCTATCCATACGAATACGACTAGAATGGCTACACGGATAAACTTGGTACCAAAATTTCTCAGACTTGATGTGAAGGTCAGTAATGCGATAAATTTTTCTTTCATATTGTTGTCGTTTATGAGTTTAACTTACATCGCAAAGGTCGCGCTTTCCTCATAACCTCCAAATGGCAATACTGCCGCATTACTTATCAATTCTTCCCAATCTGCTCATTTCTGAACTGCACGGCACTCTGTCCCGTCATGTTTTTGAAGAAACGGCTGAAAGAAGCCTGATCTTCAAACCCCAGAATATCGGCTATCTCTTTGGCACTTTTGCTGCTGTACAGCAGCAGGCGTTTCGCTTCCGCTTCCACCCGTTCATGAATCACACGGAGTGGGGAAGGCAGTTTGCACGTAGAAAAGATATTCGACAGGGTTTTGGGTGATTTGTGCAACATATCGGCATAGTCCTGCACCTGTTTCTTAGTCTTGTAATACTCGTCCACCAGATTGTAGTACTGGCGGACAATCTCGAAGCCGGATTCCTTTTCCCGTGTAATGTCCAACCGGTGACGGGCTATCCGGGTACATTGGATGATAAACCTTTTAAGAAGGATGCGCAGCATTTCTTCCTGAAGGCTGTCCGAAACGGTGAACTCGTTCTCCATGGCTACGGTGATATCGTTCAGTTGCCGGCGTTCCTGCTCGTTGAGGGTGAAGCGGACAAGGTGGGACGAACCGTTGAAGAGGAAACCGCTGCACGACACCTCATGGTCATTGCCGTAGATGCAATAGAAATTACTGTTGAACAGTAAAGTTGTATATTCCCCGTCGATTGATTTGAACTCAAGATGTTGCAGGTGTGTCAGTGAAATCACATCATCCTGCGACATCAGCATTTCCTGGTGGTCGATTTCCACCGTGATACTTCCCTTGCGCACCCATATAAACTTGTAGAGTCCTTTTTCTTTTTGCAGTGTCTTCTCTGTCTGATAAGAATCCGTAAGCGCGAGTGTTCCTTTAAGTTTTGTGTGATATTGTTGCAGCATAATTAATCCTCCATAGCTGATGCGTCAAATGATAACGGCAGTAAGTCGCCTATACTTTTAATTTCGTAGATGCATTCTTTGCCGTAAAGCAGAATGCGGATCGGTTGCCCGTAGCGTTTCTCCGTTTCGAGAATCACCTGGCGGCAGGCACCGCAGGGAGGAATCGGATTATCAATAAAGTCTTTCTCCGTTCTGGCGGCGATAGCAAGTGTGATGACGGGCTGGTCGGGGTACCGGGAGTTGGCATAGAACAGTGTGGTACGTTCCGCGCAGAGTCCCGACGGATATGCGGCATTTTCCTGATTCGTGCCGGACACCACAGTTCCATCGCCCAGCAGTGCGGCTGCACCCACCGAGAAATGCGAATAAGGGACATAGCTGCGTGCGGTTGCTTCCTTGGCAGTGGTCACAAGAGCCCGGTCGGCCTCATTCAACTCATCATATTGATATACTTTAATAATTGCGGTAATTGTGAGGTCTCTCATATACGTTAGGGGATTGGTTTCTACAATTAATGTTACAAAGTTAGGAAAGAGATTGATAATCCCAATTATTTTTCAGATTTTTGTGCCTCATAATCCACATCTGAAATAAAATGGAGAACAAACTGTATAGACTGGTCTTTTTAACTATGGTTTTCTTCTTTGCAGTAGGAGCGCAGGCGCAACGAAGAAATTCCCGTTACGTAGAATATATAAATAAGTATAGTGATCTGGCTGTGGAGCAGATGAAGCTTCATAAGATTCCGGCTAGTATAACGCTGGCGCAGGGATTGTTGGAAAGCGGAGCCGGATATAGCCAGTTGGCACGCAAGAGCAACAACCATTTTGGTATCAAGTGCGGCGGCAGTTGGCGGGGGCGTAGTGTCCGCCATGATGACGATGCGCGTAATGAGTGTTTCCGTGCGTACAGTAATCCGCGTGATTCGTACGAAGACCACTCTGAGTTTCTGAGACGCGGAGCCCGCTATGCCTTTCTTTTCAAACTGGATATTACAGACTATAAAGGTTGGGCACGGGGATTGAAGAAAGCCGGATATGCCACCGACCCTTCTTATGCCAACCGTCTGATTACTATCATCGAAGATTATGACCTGTATAAGTACGACCGTAAGGGTGTCTACTCCGAACGTAAGCTAAGGAAAAACCCCTGGTTGATGAATCCGCATCAGATTTACATAGCCAATGATATCGCCTATGTTGTCGCCCGCCACGGAGATACTTTCCAGGATTTGGGCAAGGAATTGGGCATCAGTTGGAAGAAACTTGTGAAGTATAACGACTTACATCGTGAATATACCTTAATGGAAGGAGATATCATCTATCTGAAATCCAAAAAGAAGAAAGCCTCCAAACCTCATACTGTATATGTGGTGAGGGACGGTGATTCCATGCATGGCATTTCCCAGAAATACGGTATCCGGCTCAAAAACCTGTATAAGATGAATCGTAAGGACGGCGATTATGTCCCCGAAGTGGGCGACCGCCTGCGTCTTCGTTAGGCAGCTTTGAACACGCTTCTTTTCCTTTTTGTAAAAGTTGGACAAAAGGAAAACTAAATGACTCATCCGGATGTTATTATTAGGATAAAACATGATTGGAGTATGAGTCTAAATATTGCAAAAGTTGACAAGAAGCGTGTCGTCATAGTAGGCGGTGGTTTCGGTGGCCTGAAGTTAGCTAATAAGCTGAAGAAATCAGGCTTTCAGGTGGTATTGATTGATAAGAACAATTATCATCAGTTTCCCCCGTTGATTTATCAGGTGGCTTCGGCGGGTATGGAACCTACTTCCATTTCGTTCCCTTTCCGTAAAATTTTCCAGCACCGGAAAGACTTTTATTTCCGAATGGCGGAAGTACGCGCCATTTTCCCGGAAAAGAACATGATACAGACTTCCATTGGGAAAGCCGAATACGATTACCTCGTCTTGGCGGCAGGCACTACCACCAACTTTTTCGGTAATAAGCATATCGAAGAAGAGGCCATGCCGATGAAGAACGTCTCCGAAGCCATGGGACTGCGGAATGCTCTTTTGGCTAATCTCGAACGGGCGTTGACCTGCTCAACCAAACAGGAACAACAGGAACTGCTGAATATCGTCATTGTAGGCGGAGGAGCCACAGGCGTAGAAGTGGCCGGTGTACTTTCGGAAATGAAGAAGTTTGTACTGCCGAACGATTATCCCGATATGCCGGCTAGCCTGATGCATGTCTATCTGGTGGAAGCCGGACCACGGCTGCTTGCCGGAATGTCGGAGGATTCATCCGCTCATGCGGAAAAATTCCTTCGTGAAATGGGAGTGAACATATTGCTGAACAAGCGTGTGGTCGACTATCGCGATCATAAGGTAATGCTAGAAGACGGTAGCGAGATTGCCACTCGTACCTTTATTTGGGTGAGTGGCGTGACTGGTGTTACTTTCGGAAACATGGATGCTTCGTTGATAGGGCGTGGCGGACGTATTAAAGTCGATGAATTTAACCGGGTGGAGGGAATGAAGAACGTCTTTGCCATTGGTGACCAATGTGTGCAGTTTTCTGATAAAGACTACCCCAACGGACATCCTCAACTGGCACAAGTTGCTATCCAGCAGGGTGAACTCCTGGCAAAGAATCTGATGCGTCTTGAAAAAGGAGAGGAGATGAAACCTTTCCATTACCGGAATCTCGGCTCAATGGCAACTGTCGGTCGTAACCGTGCCGTGGCGGAATTTAGTAAGATAAAGACGCAAGGTTGGTTTGCCTGGGTGTTGTGGCTGGTAGTTCATTTGCGTTCTATTCTTGGCGTGCGCAACAAGGTGGTGGTACTACTTAACTGGATATGGAACTATTTCACTTACGACCAGTCCATGCGTATGATTGTCTATGCCCGGAAAGCAAAGGAGATTCGTGACAGGGAGGTCGTTGAAGCGACTACCCACTTAGGAAAAGACCTGCTGCACGAACCGCAACAAAGCGGACAGGAAAAAGCATAATGTCGTCTTATGCGGCACACCGTTCTGTTTCTGAACGGTAAATTCGTACAGGGTGTTCGATTTCGGACACCCTTTCTTTTGGGCTACATTCTCTATTTCAGTAGTTTATGATTCTGGCACGGATTTGGTATATATAAGTTCCGAATGAATATAATACATGATAAAATCATAAACAATCAGATATGGACAGAGAAATTCCTAAGGAAGTTCGTCAGAAAGAACGTAATAAGAAAATCATTCGTTATTCGGCCATAGGGGTGGCAGGAGTTATTGTTGTCAGTGTACTCATCTCTTTGATGAGAGTGGGAGTAGAAGAAAAAGATCTTGTGTTCTCTACAGTCGACAAAGGAGTGATCGAAGTCAGTGTCAGCGCGTCGGGAAAGGTGGTTCCTGCTTTTGAAGAGATAATCAATTCGCCTATTAACTCCCGTATCCTTGAAATCTATAAAAAAGGAGGCGATAGCGTGGAGATAGGCACTCCGATTTTGAAACTCGATCTTCAAAGTACGGAAACACAATACCAGAAACTGTTGGATGAAGAACAAATGCGTCGTTATAAACTTGACCAGCTTCGTGTCAACAGCCAGACCAAACTTTCCGATATGGCGATGCAGATCAAGGTTTCAGCCATGAAACTTAGCCGGATGAAGGTGGAACTGCGGAACGAACATTATTTGGACAGTCTCGGGGCAGGAACAACGGATAAAGTCCGTCAGGCGGAACTAAGCTATAATGTTGCCCAGCTCGAATACGAACAACTTCAACAGCAGTTTAAAAATGAACAGGAAGTGGCCGCCGCAGAGTTGAAGGTGCAGGAACTTGATTTCAATATCTTCCGTAAGAGTCTGGCGGAGATGAAGCGTACGTTTGAGGATGCGCAAATACGTTCTCCCCGAAAAGCTATCCTTACCTTTATTAATAATCAGATTGGTGCACAGATTTCGCAGGGCGAACAAGTGGCAGTCATCTCCGATTTGAGTCATTTCAAAGTGGAAGGCGAGATTGCCGATACGTACGGTGACCGTGTGTCGGCAGGGGGAAAAGCGATTGTGAAAATCGGCAGTGATAAATTGGAAGGAACTGTCAGCAGTGTGACACCGCTTTCCAAGAATGGGGTGATCTCTTTCAGCGTACAGTTGAAGGAGGATAACCACCGCCGTCTGCGTTCCGGATTGAAGACGGATGTCTATGTGATGAATGCCGTGAAAGAAGATGTGATGCGTATTGCCAATGGCTCTTTCTATGTGGGACGCGGTGAATATGAACTGTTTGTCTGCGATTCGGATAGCGAACTGGTCAAACGTAAAGTACAGTTGGGCGATTCCAACTTTGAATATGTAGAAGTGCTGAGCGGGTTGAAACTGGGCGACAGGATAGTGGTGAGCGATATGAACTCCTATAAAAACAAGAATAAACTGAAACTAAAATAAGGTAGAAGATATGGCTGTCAGGGTATATTTGAAACAAGCGTGGAACTTAATGAAGCAGAATCCGCTTTTCAGCACGCTCTATATTGTAGGAACAGGGATTTCTATCGTTATGACAATGGTAATAGCTATTGTGTATTATGTGCGGTTGGCTCCTGTTTATCCGGAGACGAACAGGATGCGTACATTGGTGGTGAAATCCGCTAAAATGACAAACGATGAGAGTACTCATTCTGCCAATATCAGTTATGCAATGTTGAAAGACTGGTTCTACTCGTTGGAAAGTGCGGAAGTAAGTACCGGAGTGTCTGGTACAAGTTATGCCCGGGTGACAAACGACAAAGAAGAAATTCCGACTTATGCAAGGTATACGGACGAGAACTTTTTCCGTGTCTTTCCTTTGGTCTTTCTGGAGGGGAAGCCATTTACTGAGGCCGATCGCCGTAGCGGTATTCATAATGTAGTACTGACAGATAGTTATGCACAGCAGCTTTTCGGAACAACTAAGTCACTAAGAAGGTCGAGAATGCGCAAGCGGACTCGGACGGTTATCAGGTATTCAAAATGCCTTGGTCTTTGAGTTTTAGTTATTCGTTCAATATCCGTGAAGATAGAACGAAGCCTATTAACCGCCACTCTATGAGATATCCTTATACGTATACACATAATATCAACGCGAACGGAAACGTGAAAATATCCAATAACTGGTCGCTTTCATTCAACTCCGGTTACGACTTTCAGGCAAAGGAGATCACACAAACTTCTTGTACGATTTCCCGCGATTTGCACTGTTTCAACTTGTCCGCCAGTCTTTCACCTTTCGGACGGTGGAGATATTATAATGTTACTATCCGGGCAAATGCAAGCATTCTTCAGGATTTGAAGTATGAACAGAGAAGCCAGACGCAAAGTAATATCCAGTGGTACTAGGATAAGCGTAGAGTTGAAAGATATATAATTGCATTGTTGCAATATTATGGAAAAAGAAAATGGCTGCGCTATTCATTGGGTAATAGCGCAGCCATTTTCTTTTTCAACTCTCAACCTGTATTCAACTACCAGTTGATTTCCGTTTCTCCATGTGCCTTTAAATAATCATTTGTCCGGCTGAAATGCTTGTTGCCGAAGAAACCGTTATAGGCGGATAGGGGAGAAGGGTGTGCAGAGGTAAGCACTAAATGCTTGTTTCGGTCAATGAAAGCTCCCTTCTTTTGAGCGTACGATCCCCATAAGATAAACACCAGGTGCTCCTTGCTTTCTGCCAGAGCACGAATAGCAGCGTCGGTAAATGTCTCCCAACCGCGGTTTTGATGAGAACCGGCTTGGTGTGCACGTACAGTCAGTGTTGCGTTGAGCAGCAGTACACCTTGTTCAGCCCAGCGGGTTAAGTTTCCTGTGGTAGGAGCATCTGTTCCTATATCTGCTTTGATCTCTTTGAATATATTCACCAGTGAGGGCGGGAATTGTACTCCGTCGTTAACGGAGAAACAAAGTCCGTGTGCCTGACCCGGTCCGTGATACGGATCCTGTCCGATGATTACGACTTTTACCTTATCGAAAGGACAAAGGTTGAAAGCATTGAATATCAACCTTCCGGGAGGAAATATCTGATATTGGCTATATTCGCTTTTTACAAATTCTGTAAGTGTGCGGAAGTAGTCCTTGTCAAATTCCGGTTGCAAATGTGCTTTCCAACTTTCTTCTATCTGTACGTTCATAGCAATTATATAAGGTGTATATCAAGTTCCTCGCATTCTTTGCGCATATCTTCGGGCCAGATGCTGGCCTGTATTTCTCCGATATGTGCTTTCCGAAGGTAGAACATACACAAACGTGACTGTCCGATACCTCCACCGATAGATAACGGGAGAGTGTCATTCATCAGGCGCTTGTGGAAATAGAGTTCCAGTCTTTTTTCTTCGTGCTCCTCTTTCAACTGACGTTGCAGGGCCTCTTTGTCTACACGTATACCCATAGACGAAAGTTCGATAGAACGTTGCAGTACATCGTCCCAAAGCAACAGGTCACCGTTTAGTCCGGGCAGGCCGTTCAAGCCGTTTGTTGTGTAGTCGTCGTAGTCCGGAGCACGGCCGTCATGTTTCTTGCCGTCGCTCAGTTTGCAGCCTATGCCGATAATGAATACGGCACCGTATTTCTGGCAGATAGCGTGCTCACGACATTTAGGTTCCAGGTTCGGATAGAGTTGGCGTAACTCCTCGGAGTGGATGAAATGTAACTTTTGAGGCAGGCACGGCTTGATTTGAGGATACATTTCGTATACCATATATTCTGTGCGAATCATGGCTGCATAAATGCGGTTAACGATTTCTTTCAGGAAGTTTACGTTTCTGTCTTCGTCGGTAATAACACGCTCCCAGTCCCATTGATCTACATAGAGTGAATGTAGATTACCCAGTTCCTCGTCGGAGCGGATTGCGTTCATGTCGGTATAGATACCGTATCCCGGTTCAATGTGATAATCGGCTAAGGTCAGTCTTTTCCATTTAGCCAGTGAATGAACTACTTCTGCTTGTGCGTCGCCCAAATCTTTTATCGGGAAAGAAACAGGTCGTTCTATTCCATTCAAATCATCGTTGATACCCATGCCTTTCAACACAAACAGGGGGGCTGTCACACGTCGCAGGCGTAGTTCGGATGATAAGTTTAATTGGAAGAACTCTTTTATTTGCTTGATTCCCAGCTCGGTCTGTTTCAGGTCGAGAAGCGGTTTGTAGTTCTTAGGTTTTATCAAGTAACTCATAGGTTTGTTAAATGTTAATTGTCGGCAAAGATAGGAATAAAAATGATATATGTATTGAGATTTCTCTAAAAGATTGTCAAATTGATAAAGTATGTGCTATAAAGCATTTCAAAATAACAGAGTGTTAACAGGTGTGGGTACCTTAATAACTATAAAAAAAGAAGAATCATTAGGAAGATGAGAAGATTTTTTATACTTTTGTCCTCGCATAAAAAGAATGGCCCCGTAGCTTAGTGAATAGAGCGTCAGATTCCGGTTCTGAAGGTCGTGCGTTTGAATCGCACCGGGGTCACATGGATATCCCTTGATAATCAGTAGATTATTGAGGGATTTTTGCATTTAGTGGTGTTGTTGTTAAGCGCTGATAGTGTTACATATTGCATAAAAAATAAGAATTAGTTATTAAAATAAGGTAAAGCGGCAAGTTATTTCGATAATTGTATGTTCTGTAGTGAAGAAATAGTGGAATGTGAATTATAGAGAGTGGTTATTGTAAAATTCGGATAAAACGTTTTATTCGGATCATTCAATATCTATGAGTTTACGTTTGGTTATATTGATTTTGAGAAATAATTTTGTATGGCAACAGTAAAAGTAAAATTCCGTGCATCTTCCGTCGCTACGAAAGAAGGTACACTTTTCTATCAAGTGATTCATAAGCGTATAGTAAGACAAATACATACCGGATACAAGTTGTTTCCTGCGGAATGGGACGCGGTACATTCGGAGGTTGTCCTGTCTTCGGTAACCAGTGAAAGTCGGAGAGATTACTTGCTTTCTTTGAAAAATTCTCTGTTGGAGGATAGTGTAAGGCTGAAGAATATTATTACCCGTCTTGAGCGTTCAGGCATTGCTTATACTTCAGATAGTTTGGTGGAACTTTATTGTGCATCCACAGAGCATAGTGGTTTCATATCCTTTACTCTTCATCTTATCAAGGAGTTAAATCAAATTGGCAAACACCGTACCGCTGAAACTTATATGACTACATTAAACAGCTTCGTACGTTTCCGGAAAGGGAAAGATGTCTTGCTGGAAGAAGTTGATTCCAGTTTGATGATGAAATATGAGAGTTATTTGAAGTCTACTGGTATTTGTCCGAATACCACCTCTTATTATATGCGGAATCTTCGGGCTATTTATAATCGTGCTGTGGAGAAGGGCTTGACGGTTCAGCGAAGTCCTTTTAAATATGTTTATACAGGGATAGACAAGACGGTCAAACGTGCTATTCCGTTAGAGGAGATTCGCCGTTTAAAGGAACTTGATCTGACAAAGAGTCCTTCTCTAGCTTATGCGAGAGATATTTTCATGTTTTCATTTTATACCCGTGGTATGTCATTCATTGATATGGCTTTTTTGAGAAAGAAAGATTTGCAGAACGGAATTCTGTCTTATCGCCGGCAGAAGACGGGGCAACAATTATTTATCAAATGGGAGAAGCCAATGCAAGAAATAATTGACAGGTATGATACTCAGGGGAGCCCTTACCTGCTACCTATTATACGAGATATGGAGGTAGACGGAAGGAAACAGTACAAGAAAACTGCCCATTTGGTGAATCAAAAACTGAAAAAACTTGGGATGCGGTTGGGGTTATCTATACCTTTAACTACGTATGTTGCCCGCCATGCCTGGGCTAGCATTGCCAAGAGTAAAAATATTTCCTTGTCTGTTATCAGTGAAGCTATGGGACACGACTCGGAGAACACTACCCGCATTTATCTCGCCTCATTGGATACTTCTTTGGTAGATAAGGCAAATAGTCTTATTCTTAAATCATTGTAGAGATAAGATAATCTACCATATAGCCATGAAACTGTAAATCGGAAATATGTATCAAAGGATATGTATGATTTACTGTTACTTTTTTTGCACATTAAAACTTTCCTAAAGTAAGGATATAACAAAGTAAAACAGGATCCGGATACGATTTAATAGTCATAATACATCATTCTTAATTCTATAATGATATCGTACTGGTTATTAAAGAGAAACTACAAGAAAGGATAATATTGATATAAGCTAAATTTGTTTAGCAAAATATAGTTCTCTCTATAAGAGAAATACTAACGGGCACAAAGGTACGTAATTTATTGGAAATAACAGCATAAAACAGATGTAATTTTGGGTAATTGCTTCTTCTAGAGAAGGATTTACTTAACAAATGTTTAATTATCATTAATTATATAATGATTGTAATTATCTGATATCTAAGTTGTTAAATTAAACCTTACACCCTGTTATTTATCTTATAGAGAGAAATAAGAAGTAAGGTTGTAAATAGACCTTGAAT
>CXPW01000145.1_pt1 | contig 10920 bp, 10 predicted proteins | sample 591561 | NCBI WGS metagenome assembly CXPW01 (sample SAMEA3491279, study PRJEB9169) | human gut metagenome | biome: ENVO:mammalia-associated habitat; material: ENVO:feces | place: Bangladesh | collected 2010-04-07 | reverse complement strand
GGAACTGTTGTACAATATGAAACATAGTCATGGGCACGACATGGCTATTGTCAACGGAATTGGTCGCATAGGATACATGAAAGGTGTTGGCAAAGCATTATGGAAAGATGAAAATATAGCCGACTCCATCACCGCACATGCNATNGAACAACTGACGTAGAATCGTATATAAAAAAGCTCCCAAAGGAATACCAATCAAAGCAACCCCGGCAATCGTACCAAGTAACGTCATCATAGGAGTGACGGAAGCGATAGGTGTCCAGTCAATAGCAGGGAGTAATTCGTACAACAAGGCTCCCCCACTCACCGCTACGGCGATTGCTGCAAATACCAAAGCAACCAATACTATAGCAAGTACAAACAGCACCGGACAACAGATTATGACAAGAGCAACCAAGAATATCTTGAAGAAAACGGCAGCAATAGCCACAAACACGTCTCCTATCTTTTGCAAAAAGGTACGTGGTTTACCGGAATTCACATAATTATTTACCCCGTCCGCTACCCGTTCAAAACCGTCCGTCACCGTCTTGCCAATATTCTCAATCGTCACCGCTTCGCCACGCATACTTAATTTCTCGGCTGCTGTATGAGCCTCCGGTATCACAATCCACCCGACTATATAAAGTATAATCATCGGGCAATAAGGAACAAACACCAGTACAATCATCAGAATACGCACCAGTGTTATATCCCAACCGAGATATGCGGCCAATCCTGCTGCTACGCCCCCCAACAACTTACTGTCCGGGTCACGAAACAAACGGCGTGGACCGGCAGTTCGTGTATATGTCTGACTGGCAGAAGATGATTGCTCTGTTCGTTTATTGGACTCGGCATCATCTTCGGTAATTCCAAAATCTTCCGGTTTACCTACACGGGCTATAACTTCTTCCACATCCTGAACTGTAACGACTTGTTTTCCCGCAGCTACTTTTTCAGCAAATAATTCGGCAATACGCATCTCAATATCATTTATAATCTCCTCCGCACTCTCTTGTTTACGAAAGTAATGCTTCAGATTAGACAGATAATTGTCTAACAGACGGTAGGCATCATCATCTATATGATAGACAGTTCCACCTAAATTTACGGTCAATGTCTTTTTCATTTCTATTATTTCTTTATTCTAATTATCTATTGGCTATGTGATTTACTGTTTCGGTCAACTCTTTCCAGGAAAGTTCGAGTTCTCCCAAAAAAGTTTCTCCCTTCTCCGTAAGTTTGTAGTACTTGCGAGGTGGCCCTTGCGTGGATTCCACCCACTCATAACTTAACAGATCATCATTTTTTAAACGCGTCAGCAATGGATACAAGGTACCTTCCACCACAATCAGTTGAGCTTCTTTTAACTTCTGAATAATATCCGAAGCGTAAGCAGGCTCCTTATGCAGCAAAAGCATGATGCAGTATTCAAGCATGCCTTTTCTCATCTGGGATTTTACATTGTCTACTTTCATTGTTCCTTTTCTTTTGAATGGCACAAATATATGTATTACTTTAGTACCTTGCATTGCAAAGTACTATAAATTAATAATAATTAAACTATCAAAGAGAATTCACCTTATTACAAAAAGAAATAATAGCTATATTTGTATCCCATTAAACTACAAAAAACAGGTATGTTGACAATTCAAAAAGTAACGGTTGCCGATTGTGAGCTTATTAATAAAATGGCAGGCGAAGTATTCCCTGCAACTTACAAGGAAATCCTATCTCCCGAACAATTGGATTATATGATGGACTGGATGTATGCTCCCGAGAATATACGCAAACAGATGGAAGAAGAAGGTCATGTCTATTTCATAGCCTACAAAGAGGGAAAGCCCTGTGGCTACGTTTCTGTGCAGCAACAGGAAAAAGATATTTTCCACCTCCAAAAGATTTATGTCCTCCCTCATTTTCAAGGTAGTCATTGTGGCAGCTTTTTATTTAAAGAAGCCATTAAATATATTAAAGAAATCCACCCGGAGCCTTGCCTTATGGAACTAAATGTGAATCGGAATAATAAGGCATTGCAGTTTTATCAACACATGGGAATGAGAAAGTTGAGGGAAGGTGATTTCCCGATTGGAAACGGATATTACATGAATGATTATATCATGGGACTGGATATTTGAAACAAAAGAAATATAGCGAAATAAAAATAGGGTAATAAATGATTTATATAATTCATTTATTACCCTAGATTTTTTATAAGTATACTATGTTATCTACATATAATACTTATGCTACTTTTTCTAATTTCTTCATAATAGAGAAAATAAACAGAGCAGATAACAGACAGCAAACAATCAATACACTCCATACCATCCACAACTGCATACCACCCCACAGATAACCAATAATAGCAACCAGATAATTACCAATAGCAGTAGCCACAAACCAGCCGCCCATCATCATACCTTTATACTTGGGAGGAGCTACTTTCGAAACAAAAGAGATACCCATTGGAGAAAGCAGCAATTCAGCAAAAGTCAAGACCAGATAAGTGGAGATCAGCCAGTTGGGAGAAACCAAAACATCCGGATTAATGCCTGCCGCTTCTACTTCTTTCGGAGTAGGAAGTCCCAAAGACCCAATGGCCAGAATCAAGAAACCACATGCTGCAATCACCATACCAATACCGATTTTACGTGGTGCGGAAGGCTCTTTTTTTCTTCTGGCCAAATAGCCAAAGACAGCCAAAGATACCGGAGTCAAAGCCACAACGAAGAACGGATTAAATTGCTGGAAGATTTGAGGAAGGATTTCCACTGTCGGATCCATGGAAGAATAACTCCATATTAATATGCCAAGGGAAGCCAATACAGCGACACCGGCAATCGCTTTACCACGTCCTGTTTTAGACTGGAATAAAGAGAACGCACCATAAACTACAATAATCAGAAGAACCAGATTCCATACATCAAATCCGATACGATCAAGCCCTGTTACAGATTGAGTAGTATAATCACGCGCAAAGAATGTCATTGTCAAACCATTCTGGTGGAATGCCATCCAAAAGAAAATTACTACGGCAAATACCAGTAACAAAGCTACAATACGTTCTTTAGTCTGTGCCGGAGTCAGTTCCGGTTCATTATAGTTATTCACTGCTTTAGCTTGCTTAGAATTATAGTCTGCATGCTTGAACATTGAACGACAACAAACATAAATTGCCATTGAAAGAATCAAAGAAATACAAGCCACAGCAAAACCATAATTATAGGCTTCAGACAATTTCTCTATATAAGTGGAACAGAAAGCGGACATATCACCGGTAAAACCTTGCGCAGCCTGCAAGCTACTAAGAGTAGCATTTCCTTCCGGAGTAATAGTACCATTAAGGAATTGATGCGCCAACGAAGGAATCTGAGCATTATAGGTGAACCCTGCGCCACCTAATATGTAGTTAGTCACCTTGGTAGCAGCAGTCGGAGCAAACAAAGCACCCACGTTAATAGCCATATAAAACAAGCTGAAAGCTGTATCACGCTTTGAACTATACTCTGGTGAATCATAAAGGTTACCCACCATTACTTGCAAGTTTCCTTTAAACAATCCTGTTCCGCAAGCAATCAAAAACAATGAACCAAACATCATCATTTTACCAGTAAGATTTGCCGCAGTAGGAATCGCCAAAAGGAGATAACCGACAAACATAACAACAATACCTGTCGTTACCATTTTACCATAACCACACTTATCAGCTAAAATACCGCCTACAAGTGGCATAAAATAAACTGCTGCTAAAAATGAGCCAAAAATAGTAGATGTTTCTGCTGCTGTGTAACCAAATTTTGCTTGCAAGAAAAGTGTAAAAATAGCAAGCATCGTGTAGTAGCCAAAACGTTCGCCCGTGTTAGCCAAAGCTAAAGCGTATAACCCTTTCGGTTGTCCTTCAAACATATAAAAAGAATATTAGATTAATAAAATTGATATTTCCTGCAAATATATACTTTTTTTGATTTATTCAAAGAATATGTAGCCATATTTACTTCAGAATAAATTGAAATTACTCTGCAAACAGGACACAAATTTCCGCTTTCGCTTCATGTATTAGATCTTCCGGAGCTATTTTTATCTGAAGTCCACGCACACCGGCACTTATATAAATATACGGAAAATGCCGGCATGTTTCATGGATATAAGTAGGGAAATGCTTTTTCATACCAATAGGCGAACACCCTCCCCGAATATATCCGGTTAACGGCAAAAGCTCTTTCATAGGGATCAAATCACACTTCTTATTACCGGAGGCTTTAGCTGCCAGTTTTAAATCGACTTCATGCTCTCCAGGAATAACGCAGACAAAATATCCGCTTTTATCACCATGCAATACGAGAGTCTTAAATACCTGTTCTATATTCTCACCCAAACTAGCTGCTACGTGTACAGCACTTAAATCCTTTTCATCTACTTCATAAGGAATAAGCTCATAAGTTATTTTGGCTTTATCCAATAGTCGGGCTGCATTTGTTTTATTGATTTTCATTTTCGGTATGTTTTTAGCATAGATTAAAGCCCCAGTTCTTCGCGAAGAAACTTTGGCGTATATCCTTTAGTACTCTTCACTACCTCTTCCGGCGTTCCGTAACTTAAGAGTTCTCCCCCACCCTTACCACCTTCAGGGCCCATATCAATAAGGTAATCCGCCATTTTTATCACATCCAGATTATGTTCGATAACAATAACTGTGTTTCCTTTATCGACAAGTTTGTTCAGTACACCCATTAGCACCCGGATATCTTCGAAATGAAGTCCTGTAGTCGGTTCATCAAGAATATAAAGAGTTTTTCCCGTATCACGTTTTGAAAGTTCCGTTGCCAGTTTCACACGCTGGCTCTCTCCGCCGGAAAGAGTGGTAGATGATTGCCCCAGCTTAATGTAGCCTAGTCCGACATCCTGCAATACTTTAATCTTGTTCAAAATTTGCGGAACATTCTCAAAAAATTCAACGGCACGGTTAATCGTCATATCAAGCACATCGGCTATGGACTTTCCCTTGAAACGGACTTCCAATGTTTCCCGGTTATATCGCTTGCCATGACAAACTTCACAAGGTACATATACATCAGGCAGGAAGTTCATTTCAATCGTCTTATAACCGTTTCCTGTACATGCTTCACAACGTCCGCCCGAAACATTAAAGGAGAAACGTCCCGGTTTGTATCCGCGAATCTTAGCTTCCGGAAGACCGACAAACAAGTTACGGATATCCGAAAATACCCCCGTATAGGTGGCCGGGTTGGAGCGTGGGGTACGCCCCAACGGGGATTGGTCTACATTGACTACTTTATCTATATTCTCCAATCCTTCAATAGAATCATATTCCAAAGGATCTTGTAATGAACGGTAGAATTTTTGTGAAAGAATAGGTTGTAATGTTTCATTAATCAAGGTTGATTTTCCACTCCCTGATACACCTGTGACGCAAATCAGTTTACCTAATGGAAATTCAACATCAACATTTTTCAGATTATTACCTTTCGCGCCTCTCAACCAGATAGATTTTCCATTCCCTTTCCGACGTTTAGCAGGGATTTCTATCTTCATTTTTCCATTCAAATATTGTGAAGTCATTGTATTCGTCTTCAACATTTCCGTTGGAGTTCCGGCAAAAACGACTTCTCCACCGAGACGTCCGGCTTTTGGCCCCATGTCAATCACATAATCGGCAGCCAGCATCATATCTTTATCATGTTCCACTACAATTACGGAGTTTCCCATGTCACGAAGTTCTTTCAACGAATTAATAAGACGCAGGTTATCACGCTGATGCAAACCAATACTCGGTTCATCCAAGATATATAGTACATTCACCAACTGCGAGCCAATCTGTGTAGCCAAACGGATACGTTGACTTTCACCACCGGAAAGACTCACCGAACTACGGTTCAAAGCAAGATAATCCAATCCGACATCTAACAAGAATTTCAGACGCGTACGAATTTCTTTCAAAATTTCTACAGAAATCTTCTTCTGTTTATCGGAAAGATATACATCAACTTTCATTAACCAATCATATAATTCGCTGATGTCCATATTCACCAATTCGTTGATATTTTTATCATGAATACGGAAGTGCAAGGCTTCTTTATTCAGGCGAGCACCTTTACATTCGGGACAAACAGTTGTTTTTGCAAATTGTTCTGCCCATTTCTGTGCCGTAGCCGAAGCGTCTTTCTCTTGTAACATCTGAATATACTTCACCACCCCTTCGTAAGTGACAAAATAATCAGAAGAAGTACCGATCAGCGAGCTCTTGATTTTTATACGATCATCGGAACCATACAACACTTCTTCAATTGCATCATCCGGCAATTCCTTTACTGGGGTCTTCAGTGTTGCATCGTATTTTTCCAACAAAGCACCGATTTGCCAGAAGATCATAGCATTTTTATATTTTCCCAAAGGTGCTATGGCTCCTTCATAAATGGATTGTTCACAGTCGGGAATCACTTTATCCACATCAATCTGATTGACTACTCCCAGCCCTTTACACTTTGGACACGCTCCCTGAGGAGAGTTAAATGAAAAATTGTGCGGTGCCGGTTCACGATAAGACAATCCGGTGACAGGACACATCAGTCGCTTACTATAATGACGGATACTTTCCGTCTGTGCATCCAGAATCATCAACAAGCCGTCTCCCTGACGCATAGCCGTCGCTACACTCTGTTTCAGTCTTCTATCATCTTTTTCGGTAACGACCAACTTATCTATTACTACCTCTATATCGTGATTCTTGTAACGGTCGAGTTTCATACCATGAGTAATTTCACGCACTTCACCGTCTACCCGAACATAGAGATATCCTTTTTTACGTATTTGCTCAAAAAGCTCCCTATAATGTCCTTTACGTGTACGAATCAAGGGAGCCAACAAATAGATTTTCTTTCCTTTATAATCTTTCAGAATCAGACCGAGAATCTGCTCCTCGGTATATTTCACCATTTCTTCACCGGACAGATACGAATAAGCCACTCCCGCACGAGCATAAAGCAGACGGAGATAATCGTATATCTCAGTAGTAGTTCCTACCGTAGAACGCGGATTTTTATTCGTCGTTTTCTGTTCAATAGAGATCACCGGGCTCAAACCGGTTATTTTATCAACATCCGGACGCTCCAGATTGCCCAAAAAGTTGCGGGCATACGCTGAAAAGGTTTCAATATAGCGACGCTGTCCTTCTGCAAATATCGTATCAAACGCCAAAGAAGATTTTCCACTACCACTCAATCCGGTAATCACAGTCAAGCTATTACGGGGAATCTCGGCATCAATATCCTTCAAATTATGTACGCGCGCACCATACACATTAATATATTCTGTTTCCTGCATATTCATATCCTTCCATAAATGTTGCAAAATTAATGTTTCCGCCCGAAATATGCTCCTAAAAAAGCACAATATTATTTTCTTAACTCAAATCTTATGAAGATATAGGGCATTATTTGTACCTTTGTTCCTTGATTTCAAGAACTAATAGTTATAATTTGATGAAACCGATAAACCGATTATTCTTATTTTTGCTTTTTATAAGCGCTTCATACGCTATCAGTTATGCCCAAGAAAATCAATCATTTTTCTTGCATACTATCGAAAAAGGACAAAGTTTATACTCTATCTCCAAGATGTACAATGTCACTACATCTGACATCATCCGCTTGAATCCCGGTTGCGATGAGAAGATTTATGCCGGACAGACCATTAAAATTCCCAAAGGAAAGGATACTCAGAAAGGGGAAACATTCCATACGATTCAAGCCGGGGAGACTTTATATAAACTGACTACAATGTATAACGTATCCGCCAAGGCTATCTGTGAGGCAAATCCCGGGTTAAGCGCTGAGAATTTTCGCATCGGACAGGTAATTCTCATCCCGTTGGAAAAAGAACCAACCAATACGGTGCAGACTTCGGTGACACAACCTGCGATCCAAGGTCCGGTAGTAGCCAGATGTAAAGAGATGCACAAGGTTAAACGCAAAGAGACTATATTTAGCGTGAGCCGCGAATATGAAATCAGTGAACAAGAATTAATCAACGCTAATCCCGAACTGAAAAAGGGAATGAAAAAAGGACAACTACTCTGTATCCCTTATCCTTCTGCAGCACCAGTGCAACCTACACCCAAAGAAGATCTATATGCGGTTCCTCCCAGCAACAGCGAACTTTTCCGTAAGAGTAAAGAAACTCCGAAGAATATCTCGACTATTAAAGCCGCTCTGTTACTGCCTTTCCAGGAAGACAAACGTATGGTAGAATATTATGAAGGTTTTTTAATGGCAGTTGATAGTTTGAAACGTACGGGTACTTCTCTTGATTTGTATGTATACGATTGCGGTAAAGAAGTTTCCACGTTGAACACAATTCTGGCTAAAAAAGAGATGAAAGAAATGAATGTCATCTTCGGCCCGATGCATCAAAGTCAAATTAAACCGTTATCTGATTTTGCGGAAAAGAATGGTATTCGTCTAGTGATTCCTTTCTCACAAAAAGGCGAAGAAGTATTCAACAATCCTGCCGTTTATCAGATTAATACTCCACAATCATATTTATATTCTGAAGTATACGAGCATTTCACTCGCCAATTCCCCAATTCTCATGTTATTTTTATTGAATCGGCAAATCCGGACAAAGAAAAAGCTGACTTCATCAGTGGGTTGAAGCAGGAATTGAAAAGCAAAGGCATTTCCATGCGGACTGTAGACGAAAGCGCAACTAAAGAAACGCTGAAAGCAGCACTACGCAACGATAAAGAAAATATCTTTATTCCGACATCCGGTAAAAATGTATTATTAATCAAGATACTTCCACAGTTAACCTTGTTAGTCAGAGATAATCCGGGTCCCAACATTCATTTATTCGGTTATCCGGAATGGCAGACTAACACAAAAGATCACCTGGAAAGTTTCTTTGAACTAGATGTATATTTCTACTCCTCATTTTATACAAATACTTTGTTCCCGGCTGCCGTGCAATTTACTAATGCCTACCACAAATGGTACAGCAAAGATTTAGCCAGCAAATATCCCAACTATGCAATGCTTGGTTTCGATACAGGTTTCTTCTTCCTGAAAGGATTGTCACGCTATGGCTCGGAACTGGAAAATAACCTGTCCAAGATGAACCTTACTCCTATCCAGACCGGTTTCAAATTCGAGCGTGTAAACAACTGGGGAGGATTTATTAATAAAAAGGTGTTCTTCATACGTTTCACTAAGAACTTTGAATTAGTAAAACTTGATTTCGAATAATACGAAAATGATAAAGATAAAGACATTTTTGCTCGCAACACTCCTGCTTACAGGACTTGTTTTTCCTGCTACTGCACAGATCGGAGAGCCACGAAGTAACTTCTCTGTTGGTGTCAATGGAGGTGTCAACCTGAACAGCGCTTCCTTCACTCCTACTATTAAGCAAAACAGCCTTATGGGAATTACCGGAGGATTGACGGCACGTTATATTTCCGAAAAGTATTTTGCCATGATCTGTGGCGCACAAGTAGAACTTAATATCTCACAACGAGGCTGGGATGAGTTATTTGAAATGGAAGATGAAAACGGGCAAACGATTAAAGTACCCGGCAAGACATATACCCGCAAGATGACCTATGTCGATATCCCTTTTCTTGCGCATCTTGCTTTCGGACGAGAAAGAGGTTTGCAGTTCTTTGTTCATGCAGGTCCTCAAATCGGTTTTCTGATCGGTGAATCGGAAACAATAGAGGGCATAGATATGAATACGTTGTCGAACACCCAGAAAGCGATATATGGAGTTAAGATCCAGAATAAATTCGATTATGGTATCACTGGCGGTGGCGGCGTGGAACTAAGAACGAAAAAAGCCGGCAGTTTTTTGGTAGAAGGTCGTTATTATTTTGCCTTATCCGACTTCTACAGTACAACAAAAAAAGATTATTTCGCCCGCGCAGCGCATGGCACAATCACTGTAAAACTCACCTATCTTTTTGATTTGAAGAAATAAATAATCTCTCATCAGATTATAAAAATGGCCACTAGTTCATTGCTGAAACAGTGGCCATTTTATATTATATTCTTATTTCTGACGATTATCTCAATCTATCGGCAGCTTTAACCATAACTTCATCACGTCCTATAGAACGGATAGCCAGTATATTCAGAATGATAGAAACAAGGGGTAAACAAAGCGCCCAACCAATACGGAAAAGATTCTCATCGTTTTTCAATGCAAAATAAAAAGCAAAGAAAGCAATATAATATCCTACCAGCAGCAAGCTATTGAAAATAGACATACGAATCTGCAACATACGATTCTTATATAAAAAGATAGTAGCAAAAGCAACTATAGTGCTAAGCATCAATATGCCAAACAATCCCCATGTAGATTGAAAAGCACCATTTACATCCATTCCTAAAGCTTTGAAGGGATGTTCGCCCATTGTATCAGTAAAATATCCCATTGGCAAACACATTGCCGTAATAAGCAACCCTGTAACAATCAGTAAATAAACTGTTTGAATTCGTTGAATCATAAGTATTCTAATAGTAGTTAAGTTAAACAATAATAGCCAAGCAATAAGGAATAGGAATTACTTTCCCGCTTACTACTTGACTATCAATTCTTTCGTCAGAAAATAAATTACTGAAGTTTTTCCTTTTCCTTTGCCGGATTTCTATAATATATTTTCCCTTCGATGTATTCTTGCGTAGCAATCAAGTCCNAATAAACAAAGGCTTTTGACGAAAATCGTCCGAAGAAGTACATTCTACATGATTCTTTTTAAAAATCCTGTTCACCCAGTTTGCCTCCGATGTGACCACCGTGGCAAAAATGGTGAATTATATGAGTGCCCTGATGAGCGGTGCCTGTATCCTGTTCCTTTTCTGGAGCATAGCGCCAGCATTACTCCCCTCCACCTTAGCGGAATCACCAACTTCGACTTGCTCA
>CXPW01000041.1_pt1 | contig 11605 bp, 8 predicted proteins | sample 591561 | NCBI WGS metagenome assembly CXPW01 (sample SAMEA3491279, study PRJEB9169) | human gut metagenome | biome: ENVO:mammalia-associated habitat; material: ENVO:feces | place: Bangladesh | collected 2010-04-07 | reverse complement strand
TTACAGAAGAAGACTGCGGTACACTCCGTGGATTGGTTTGTACAGACCTTAAAAATAACGATGAAGTTATTGCAACTCTGTACGAACGTATCTTAGGTCGTGTTTCCGTGCATGATATTATTCATCCTACTACCGGTGAACTGTTGGTTGCTGGTGGGGAAGAAATCACAGAAGAAATTGCCAAAAAGATTCAGGATTCTCCGATCGAGAGTGTTGAAATTCGTTCGGTATTGACTTGTGAAGCTAAGAAGGGTGTTTGTGCTAAGTGTTATGGACGTAACCTTGCTACGAGCCGTATGGTTCAGAAAGGTGAAGCTGTCGGCGTAATTGCTGCTCAGTCTATCGGTGAGCCGGGTACACAGTTGACATTGCGTACATTCCACGCAGGTGGTACTGCTGCCAATATTGCAGCTAATGCAAGTATTGTTGCTAAAAATAATGCACGTCTTGAGTTTGAAGAGTTGCGTACAGTAGATATTGTAGATGAAATGGGTGAAGCTGCGAAGGTGGTAGTAGGTCGTTTGGCTGAAGTTCGTTTCGTAGACGTGAACACTGGAATCGTTCTTTCTACTCATAATGTTCCTTATGGTTCAACACTGTATGTTGGTGACGGTGATTTGGTAGAAAAAGGCAAGTTGATTGCTAAATGGGACCCGTTCAACGCTGTTATTATAACTGAAGCAACCGGTAAGATCGAATTTGAGGGCGTAATTGAAAACGTTACTTATAAGGTTGAGTCGGATGAAGCAACAGGCCTTCGTGAAATTATTATTATTGAATCTAAGGATAAGACAAAAGTTCCTTCGGCTCATATTTTAACAGAAGACGGTGACTTGATCCGTACGTATAACTTACCGGTAGGTGGTCACGTGATTATTGAAAACGGTCAGAAAGTGAAAGCTGGTGAAGTAATCGTGAAGATTCCGCGTGCCGTTGGTAAGGCAGGTGATATCACGGGTGGTCTTCCTCGTGTAACCGAATTGTTTGAAGCTCGTAACCCGTCGAATCCAGCTGTCGTTTCTGAAATCGATGGTGAGGTGACAATGGGTAAGATCAAACGTGGTAACCGTGAGATCATCGTAACTTCCAAGACTGGTGAAGTTAAGAAGTATCTGGTTGCATTATCTAAACAAATCTTGGTGCAGGAGAATGACTATGTACGTGCTGGTACTCCATTGTCTGACGGTGCCACTACACCGGCGGATATTTTGGCGATTAAAGGTCCTACGGCTGTACAGGAATATATCGTAAATGAAGTTCAGGATGTATATCGTTTGCAGGGTGTGAAGATCAATGACAAGCACTTCGAGATTATTGTCCGTCAGATGATGCGTAAGGTACAGATTGAAGAGCCGGGTGATACTCGCTTCTTGGAGCAACAAGTTGTTGACAAGTTGGAGTTCATGGAAGAAAACGATCGTATTTGGGGTAAAAAAGTTGTGGTTGATGCTGGAGATTCTCAAAACCTACAACCGGGACAGATTGTTACTGCTCGTAAGTTGCGTGATGAGAACAGTATGCTGAAACGTCGTGACTTGAAACCTGTTGAGGTTCGTGACGCTGTGGCTGCTACATCTACTCAGATTCTTCAAGGTATAACACGTGCTGCTTTGCAGACTTCAAGCTTTATGTCAGCTGCTTCTTTCCAGGAAACAACGAAAGTATTGAATGAGGCTGCTATCAACGGTAAGATTGATAAATTGGAAGGTATGAAGGAAAATGTGATTTGTGGTCATTTGATTCCGGCTGGTACAGGTCAGCGTGAATTTGAGAAACTTATTGTTGGTTCAAAAGAAGAATATGATCGTATTTTGGCTAATAAGAAAACAGTACTTGACTACAACGAAGTAGAATAATACAATTCAATTGACTATATGAGAAGGAGCAGTTGCTATATTGGGCAGTTGCTCCTTTTTTGTTCCTTTTTTATTGGAATGTATTATCTCTGTCTCAGGAAAAATGTGTTATTTTGCAGGATAACTTTAATCATATTAAACATGGAAGAACAAAATAACAACGGGCAGTTACAGATTGAATTAAAAGAAGAAGTTGCACAGGGAACTTATGCAAATCTTGCTATTATTACTCATTCGAGTTCTGAGTTTATTCTTGATTTTGTACGTGTGATGCCGGGTGTACCGAAAGCTGGTGTGCAATCTCGTATCATTGTAGCTCCTGAACATGCAAAACGCCTACTACGGGCATTGGAAGACAATATAGCTAAATATGAACGTGTATTCGGTTCGATCCGTATTTCTGATGAGTCTCTTATTTCTCCTTTGGCGAGTGTAAAAGGCGAAGCGTGAGGGGGATATAAAAATATTAAAAAATAAAAAAAGGTTGTAGTGCATTGAATATTCAAATATTATTCGTATTTTTGCAGCCCAAAATGTATAGTTACGAAATTAATATAACAATAATATAAATCAAAAAACAATTAAAATGCCTACAATTCAGCAATTAGTAAGAAAAGGACGCGAAGTGCTGGTGGAGAAAAGTAAATCTCCTGCCTTGGATTCATGTCCCCAAAGACGTGGCGTTTGCGTGAGAGTATATACTACTACTCCGAAGAAGCCGAACTCTGCAATGCGTAAAGTAGCTCGTGTACGTTTGACTAACCAAAAAGAGGTAAACTCTTACATTCCGGGAGAAGGACACAACTTGCAGGAACACTCAATCGTTTTGGTACGTGGCGGTCGTGTAAAGGACCTTCCGGGTGTACGTTATCACATCGTTCGTGGTACACTTGATACAGCAGGTGTTGCTGGCCGTACTCAAAGACGTTCTAAATACGGAGCTAAACGTCCGAAACCGGGACAAGCTGCACCAGCTAAAAAGAAATAAGGATTAAAATCTAATTAAAATTAAAGTAATAACTTACGTTTTAGTTTGTTGGAGATGCTAAGGGTTGAGTAAATTCTCCGGAGGGAGAGTTGAAGAAGTCAAGAAGTAACAACCAAGAACAAAAACATTATTTTTCAAACAAATGAGAAAAGCAAAACCTAAAAAACGCGTTATCCTTCCGGATCCCGTTTTTAATGATCAAAAGGTTTCTAAGTTTGTAAACCACTTGATGTATGATGGTAAAAAGAATACATCTTATGAAATCTTTTATGCCGCTCTGGAAACAGTGAAAGTAAAACTTCCTAATGAAGAAAAATCTGCTCTCGAAATCTGGAAAAAGGCTTTGGATAATGTGACTCCACAAGTGGAAGTTAAGTCTCGCCGTGTAGGTGGTGCTACTTTCCAAGTTCCTACAGAAATCCGTCCGGACCGTAAGGAATCAATCTCAATGAAGAACTTGATTCTGTTTGCTCGTAAAAGAGGTGGTAAATCAATGGCTGATAAGTTAGCTGCTGAAATCATGGATGCCTTCAATGAACAAGGTGGTGCATACAAGCGTAAAGAAGATATGCATAGAATGGCTGAAGCTAACCGTGCATTTGCTCATTTTAGATTCTAATACTATTAAGATACAATCAATTAAAAACTTAAAGTAAAGGATATAAAATGGCTAAGCAAGATTTACATTTGACTCGTAATATCGGTATCATGGCTCACATCGATGCCGGAAAGACAACAACTTCTGAACGTATCCTGTTCTACACCGGATTGACTCACAAAATTGGTGAGGTGCATGACGGTGCTGCTACTATGGACTGGATGGAACAGGAACAAGAACGTGGTATTACTATTACATCTGCCGCAACAACTACACGATGGAAGTATGCTGGTGATACTTATAAAATCAACTTGATTGATACTCCGGGGCACGTTGACTTTACCGCAGAGGTAGAACGTTCATTGCGTATTTTGGATGGTGCTGTTGCTGCTTATTGTGCAGTAGGTGGTGTAGAACCGCAATCAGAAACTGTATGGCGCCAGGCTGATAAATATAATGTACCACGTATCGCATACGTAAACAAAATGGACCGTTCCGGTGCTGACTTCTTTGAAGTTGTGCGTCAGATGAAGGACGTTTTGGGTGCTAATCCTTGTCCCATCGTTGTACCTATCGGTGCTGAGGAATCTTTCAAAGGTCTTGTTGACTTGATTAAAATGAAAGCTATCTATTGGCATGACGAAACAATGGGGGCTGATTATAGCGTAGAAGAAATTCCGGCTGACCTTGTTGATGAAGCTAACGAATGGAGAGATAAAATGCTTGAAAAAGTAGCTGAATTTGACGATACTTTGATGGAGAAATATTTCGATGATCCTTCTACTATTACTGAAGAAGAAGTATTGAGAGCTCTTCGTAATGCAACTGTTCAGATGGCTGTTGTTCCGATGCTTTGCGGCTCTTCATTTAAGAACAAGGGGGTTCAGACGTTGCTTGATTATGTCTGTGCTTTCTTGCCTTCTCCATTGGATACGGAAAACGTAATTGGTACAAATCCTGATACGGGTGCTGAAGAAGATCGTAAGCCTAGTGATGACGAAAAGACTTCAGCTTTGGCATTTAAGATCGCCACCGACCCGTATGTAGGGCGTTTGACTTTCTTCCGTGTATACTCAGGTAAGATTGAGGCTGGTTCTTATATCTATAACTCTCGTTCAGGCAAAAAAGAACGTGTTTCTCGTCTGTTCCAGATGCACTCAAACAAGCAGAATCCGGTTGAGGTAATTGGTGCTGGGGATATTGGTGCTGGTGTAGGTTTTAAAGACATTCACACTGGTGATACTTTGTGTGATGAAACTGCTCCGATTGTGCTTGAATCTATGGACTTCCCGGAACTCCGGGATTGGTTACTATGTTTGAAATGTATGATGTGCTTCACGAGAAGATGCAAACTTGCAAGAAACCGATTTTCCCGATTCTTCCTTCTATCAATACTGCCGGAGCTGAAGTTGCAGCGTTTCTTGCTAAAGGGCACGTGAACTTTGCCGATGAAGTGACACTCGGGACGGCCCTTTCGCGTATCGTTAATGCTCCTAAACCGGCTGTTCCTGAAATAGAATTGTTTGGAGTGGATGTCCCGAGGATTCGTCGTATTATTGATTCGATTCCGGAAGACGGATATATCGAGCCTCATTATGTACAGGCATTGCTCCATGCGGCAGGTATCCCGTTAGTAGACGAATTTGTTTCGGATAATAAGGAAGAGATCGTAGCCTTCGCCCGCCGATGTGGATTCCCCGTAGTGGCTAAGGTTGTCGGTCCGGTGCATAAATCGGATGTCGGCGGAGTGGTGCTGAATATTAAAAGCGAGCAACACTTGGCGCTGGAATTTGACCGGATGATGCAGATCCCTGATGCCAGGTCGATAATGGTGCAGCCTATGCTGAAAGGGACAGAACTGTTCATTGGTGCGAAATATGAGGAGAAGTTCGGCCATGTAGTGCTTTGCGGTTTAGGGGGTATTTTTGTGGAAGTGCTCAAAGATGTATCTTCCGGTTTGGCTCCGCTTTCTTATGAGGAGGCTTATTCGATGATTCACTCATTGCGCGCCTATAAAATCATCCAGGGAACGCGAGGCCAGAAGGGAGTAAACGAGGATAAATTTGCTGAAATTATTGTCCGTTTGTCTACCTTGCTCCGGTTTGCAACGGAAATCAAAGAAATGGATATCAATCCGCTTCTCGCAACGGAAAAGGCTGTTGTGGCCGTAGATGCACGTATTAAAATAGAGAAATAAGACTATTTTTTCATTCATTGGGACGTATCTTCTATTTTTCGATTGTTATTTCACCTACATTTGGTAAGTTGAATAAAAGAAGTGTTATAAACCGAATATATGAAAAAAATTATAATAACGTTTATTTCTTTAATAATTGGAATTCTTAGCCGTGCACAAACGGTTAATGAACATTATTATTTTAAGAATCTTAGTAGCCAGAATGGGTTGTCACAAAACACAGTCAGTGCTATCTTGCAGGACTCGAAAGGTTTTATGTGGTTTGGTACGAAAGATGGATTAGATCGATATGATGGGGTATCTTTCCGGCATTTTAAGTACGATAGAAACAATCCGAGAAGTCTGGGCAATAATTTTGTGACTTCTCTTTATGAAGATATCGAAGGTAATATCTGGGTAGGGACTGATGTGGGAGTCTATATCTATTATCCGGAGAAAGATACTTTTCGTCATTTTGTAGAACAGAGTGACAAAAACACAAGGGTGGAACGAGCCGTTGCTATGATTTCAGGAGACAGTCAGGGAAGGGTATGGATAGCTGCAGAGGCGCAAAACTTGTTTTGTTATGATTTGAAAAAGCAAACCTTGAGAAACTATATTCTGACCGATCATCCATTGGTCTCTACCAATGTGAAATGCCTGACGGTTGATAATAGTGGTACTATCTGGATTGGCTTCTACGGTGACGGATTGTTTTATTCGAAAGATGAGTTGAAAACTCTTCATCCTTATATATCACCTATTGATAATGAGGAAACTTATAATAATGACGTTGTGAGCGAAATACTCCCGGGAGCATACAATTGTTTATATATTGGTTCTTTAAAAGGAGGAGTGAAAGAATTGAATCTGACTTCGGGTAAATTACGGGATTTGTTGTTGAAAGATGAAGATAATGAATCCATCTATTGTCGGACATTACTTTTTGCTACGGATAATGAGTTATGGATAGGTACAGAAAGCGGAGCTTATATTTATAATCTCCGTACGGGGAAGTATACGCACTTGCGTAGTTCTGAGTATGATCCCTATTCTTTGTCTGATAATGCAATTTATTCTTTTTGCAAAGACCGTGAAGATGGTATATGGATCGGTTCGTATTTTGGCGGAGTAAACTATTATCCGCGCTCGTATACCCATTTTGAGAAATATTATCCGAAAGGAGAGGAAAATAGTCTGCATGGTAAGCGGGTACGTGAATTTTGTCGTGATAATTATGGTGTGTTATGGATTGGTACGGAAGATGGCGGGTTGAACCGTTTTAATTTGAATACAAAAGAATTTTCTTTTTTTGCTCCTAGTGCGGGATTTACCAATATACATGGGTTATGTTTAGTGGACGATAAACTTTGGGTTGGCACATTCTCTAAAGGATTGAAGATTATAGATACCCGTACAGGGACTGTTTTGAAGACATATCAGAAGAACAGCTCTCCCCGTTCTTTGATTGATAATAGTATTTTTGCAATTTGTAGAACCGCCACAGGTGACATCTACTTAGGAACGATGTTCGGACTGGTCAAATATAATAAGCAATCGGACGATTTTGACCGTATACCGGAATTGAATGGGAAGTTTGTATATGATATAAAGGAAGATTCCGGTGGTAATATCTGGTTGGCAACTTATGCTAATGGTGCTTATTGTTATAATGTGAACGATCGGAAATGGAAAAACTATGTGCATGATGAAAAAGATACCACAAGTCTTTCATATAATAAGGTTTCTAGTATTTTTGAAGATTCCTATCACCGGATTTGGTTAACAACTCAGGGAGGAGGTTTTTGCTTATTTCATCCGGAGTCAGAGACGTTTACTAGTTATAACTCAACTGACGGACTACCTAGCGATGTTGTTTATCAGATTGTAGAGGATAAAGATGGACAGCTGTGGCTAACAACTAACAATGGACTTGTCTATTTTCAGCCAAAAACTGAAACGATGAAAGTATACACTACTGCCAATGGTCTGTTGGGTGATCAGTTTAACTATCGGTCCAGTTTTGAAGATGAAAATGGAATGATTTATTTTGGTGGAATTGATGGTTTTATAGCTTTTAATCCTAAAAGCTTCTCGGAGAATAAGAATCTTCCCACAGTAGTGATTACAGATTTCTTGCTGTTTAATAAAGAAGTGTATGCAGATGAACCTAATTCGCCTTTGGAAAAGAATATCACTTTTTCTGATAAGATAGTACTCCGGGCTGATCAGAATTCGTTTTCTTTCCGCATCTCGGCTCTTGGTTATCAAGCTCCCGGAATGAATAAACTGATGTATAAATTGGAAGGGTTTGATAATGAGTGGTTATCTATCGGTGAGAGTCCGTTGATAACCTATGCTAATCTGCGTTATGGTGATTATGTATTTCGGGTGAAAGCTGCAAATGACAATGGCGTTTGGAATAATAATGAAATCTCGTTGAGCATCCGGATTTTACCTCCTTTCTATCTGTCAATTTGGGCTTATTGCATTTATATACTTTTGATTATTGGATGTTCCGTTTATTTGATTCTTTATTTAAAACGCCGTAGTAATAGAAAACATCATCGGCAAATGGAGAAATTTGAGCAGGAGAAGGAACGTGAAATATATTATGCGAAAATAGATTTCTTTACGAATGTAGCTCATGAGATACGTACTCCTTTGACGTTGATTAATGGTCCTCTGGAGAATATTCTTCTGAAAAAGACGGTGGATTCTGAGATACGGGAGGATTTGAATATCATGAAACAGAATACGGAACGGTTGTTAAGTTTGACGAACCAGTTGCTGGATTTCCGTAAAACAGAGAGTCAGGGATTCCGCTTGAACTTTGCCGAGTGTAATGTTACTGAGGTACTGAAAGAAACTTATAACCGTTTTACATCTTTGGCGAGACAGAGAGAACTGGACTTTGTATTGAATGTAGGCGAACAGGACTTCTATGCACATGTCAATAAGGAAGCATTTACTAAGATTGTTAGTAATTTGTTGAATAATGCTGTGAAATATGCAGAAACATATGTACATGTGTTTTTGGAAATGAACGGGATAGGAGAAAAGAGGATGTTTTATATTCGTACAGTGAATGATGGCGTTATCATCCCGAATGAAATGAAAGAGGAAATCTTTAAACCTTTTGTCCGTTTCAATGAAAAAGAAGATGGTAAAGTTACCACAGGAACAGGAATCGGATTAGCTCTCTCACGTTCATTAGCTGAATTACATCAGGGAAGTTTGATGATGTTGGAAGGTGAAGAGGCAAATGTGTTCTGTCTGTCGCTTCCTGTGGAACAGGATAGTGTAATAAAGCTGACTTCGGAATATAAATCCGTAGAAGAGGAGAATGTGGTGGAACGGCGGACGGAACTAGCGGACAGCAGGGGAGACAAACCGGTAGTGTTGGTAGCGGATGATAATCCGGATATGTTGTCTTTCATTGTTCGTCAGTTGGAAAGTAATTATGTCGTTGTGACTGCCAATGATGGTGTGGAAGCATTGAAAGTATTGGATAATCAGGAGGTTTCATTAGTGGTAAGTGATGTTGTTATGCCTCGTATGGATGGATTTGAATTGTGCAAGTTGATAAAGTCTAAATTGGATTATAGTCATATTCCGGTGATTTTGCTTACTGCTAAAACGAATATTCAATCAAAGATAGAAGGGTTGGAATTAGGGGCAGATGCATATATTGAAAAACCTTTTTCTGTTGGGTATTTACAGGCTTGCATCGCCAATCTGATCAATAGTCGTGAAAAGTTGCGGCAAGCTTTTGCCCAATCTCCTTTTGTTGCAGCTAATACGATGGCTTTGACAAAAGCTGATGAGGAGTTTATGAAAAAGTTGAATGAAATCATTCAGAATAATTTGCATAATCCGGATTTTAGTATGGATGATATAGTAGACTCTTTAAATATGAGTCGTTCTAATTTCTATAGGAAAATTAAAGGTGTACTTGATTTAAGTCCGAATGAATATCTACGGTTGGAAAGATTGAAACGGGCTGCTCAGTTATTGAAAGAGGGAAATGGGCGGGTAAATGAAATTTGTTATATGGTAGGCTTTAATTCTCCTTCCTATTTCTCTAAATGTTTTCAAAAGCAATTTGGTGTACTCCCTAAGGAGTTTGCCGGTTAAGTTTATTATTTGGTTCTCACAAAAGTATTGGTGTTGTATATAGATATCTGCAGGGTACATATCCTGCAGATCGTAGACTTATGTGCTTGATAGATAGAGGGATTAGAGCGTTGTAATAATGAAGCGGAGGAGCTTTATATCTTTCTAAAAAATAGGCTAATATGATAATTTATGGGATATTTGTTCCATTTATATTTCATTTGAAACGAATTTGCTATTCTTTCTTTTGTTTGAGACAGTATTGCGATTTATTGGGATATTTATTTTATCAGGAAATCCTCTCATCCGTTAATTTTGCCTATGTTAATCAATCAAAAATACTATGATAAAACCATCGCATCAATTAAAGAAGCTTTTTATCCTTTGTGGGCTTCTTATCAACTGGTATCGGGAATATTTATAATGAAATAACCTTTTTATTAATAATTATGAAAACAAAAACAAGAGATCTAAGCACATGCTTAAAAAGGCGGTTGTGGATTGTAGGTGTATGTCTGACGACCTTTTCTTTTCTTTCTGTATCTGTTGCATATGCAGTCAGTGATAATCAGACTGTCCAGCAGCAAAAAAAGGGAATGGTGATTAAAGGTAAGGTTTTGGGTACAGACGGTGAACCTATTATCGGTGCATCTGTATTGGTGAAAGGCTCTACTACTGGAGTTGTTACTGATTTGGATGGTAACTATACACTGTCTAACGTTTCTAAAGGAGCTATTTTGGAATTTAGTTATGTAGGTTATGTAAAGCTGACTAAAACCGTAGGAAATGAAACAACCATAAATGCAATTCTGTATGAGGACTCTCAGATGTTGGAGGGAGTTGAGGTTGTGGCTTTTGGTATACAGAAAAAGGAGAGTGTTATTGGTGCTATTTCAACCGTGAAAGTGGCGGAACTGAAAACACCCTCCAGTAATCTTACGAATGCACTTGCCGGGCGTATTGCAGGAGTAATCTCTTATCAGAGAACTGGTGAACCGGGGGTGGATGACGCCTCTTTCTTTGTTCGCGGTGTTACAACTTTCGGATATAAAAAAGATCCGTTGATTTTGATTGACGGCATTGAGTTAACTTCTACCGATCTGGCTCGTTTACAGCCAGATGACATTGCTAGCTTTTCTATTATGAAGGATGCTACTGCTACCGCTCTTTACGGTGCCCGTGGTGCAAATGGTGTGATTCTGGTGAAAACCAAAGAAGGTCAGAAGGGAAAAGCACGGTTAAGCTTAAGAGTTGAGAACTCAATATCCACTCCGACTCAAGAGATAGAATTGGCAGATCCTGTTACTTATATGCGTCTGCACAATGAGGCCTATTTAACTCGTAATCCGTTGGCGCCGTTGATGTATTCTGAGGAAAAAATAGACAATACTGTACCGGGGGCGGGATCTGTAATTTATCCGGCTACGGATTGGAGAAAGGAATTATTAAAAGATTTTACGATGAACCAGCGCGTCAACCTGAATATTACAGGTGGTGGTGATGTCGCACGTTACTATGTGGCAGCTTCGTATAGTCAAGACAATGGTATTCTGGAGGTTGATAAGAACAGTAATTTTAATAATAATATCAAGCAGAGAGTTTATACTCTTCGTTCTAATGTGAATATCAACGCTACCAAGACAACAGAATTGATTGTCCGTCTAAGTGGTGTGTTCGATGATTATAACGGACCGTTATATGGTGGTTCGGCTATGTACAATCTGATTATGAAGAGTAATCCGGTATTGTTTCCCGCTAAATATCCCAAAGATGAAGCTCATGCATACACGAAACATACTTTATTTGGTAATGCTGAAAATGGACAATATTTGAATCCGTATGCAGAAATGGTAAGAGGATATAAAGAATCC
>CXPW01000139.1_pt1 | contig 11823 bp, 8 predicted proteins | sample 591561 | NCBI WGS metagenome assembly CXPW01 (sample SAMEA3491279, study PRJEB9169) | human gut metagenome | biome: ENVO:mammalia-associated habitat; material: ENVO:feces | place: Bangladesh | collected 2010-04-07 | reverse complement strand
GCTCAGGAAAGTCTTGAAGAATTCCTCATCAATGGAGTGACCGACGCAAAATGGTCGAGTCTGTTCTTCTGCCAATGATGATTTTTGTGCATGTTGATCCGAAGGAACGCAAAGAAGTTCTAAGTTTTTCTACAGTAAGCCGTTATATGGTATTGCGAGGTGAGAGCAGCCCTGCGGTGATTCCCGATGAGCAAATGGCTCGTTTTCGTTTTATGCTTGATTATTCCGAAGAAGCTGTCTCGATGAGCACTACTCTTTTGGCACGTGGTGAGAAAGTCCGTGTCATTAAAGGACCTTTGACCGGACTTGTTGGCGAATTGGTTAATGTCGACGGTAAAAGTAAAATTGCCGTTCGGCTGAATCTGTTGGGTTGTGCTTGTGTCGATATGCCTATCGGGTACGTAGAAGCTACCAGTGAGACAAACTAGTATTTATCGTCTTATTTATCCACAATTTACATGAATATGAAAATATGTAGAGTTTCTTTCTGCTTAGTGCTGTTGATGTGCTGTATGGGAGGAATGACTTCTTGTGTATCCTCCAAAAAAATGCTTTATCTGCAAGGTGCTGATAAACTGCATGAAAATCCACAAAAAATAGCAGGTGTTTATGAATTGCGTATCAAACCGGATGATCAGCTTCTGATTACGATTAATAGCAAAGCACCGGAATTATTAGCTCCTTTTGCTAATAGTCAGGTACTCGGTTCCAACTCAACTAATATTGGGCAGGAAACTACCGGTCTTTTAGTTAGCCAAAATGGAAAAATAGAAATTCCAGTTTTGGGTGAAATGCAAGCTGCCGGATTGACACGTCAGGAATTGGCAGATGTCATTAAAAATAAACTTATTGAGGGGGAATATATCAAGGACCCTACCGTATTGGTACGTTTTAAAGGAGCTAAAATAGTAGTGCTTGGTGAAGTAGGAAGTCCCGGTGTAAAAGACTTACCAAGTGAACGTGTGACCATACTTGAAGCTATCGGAATGGCGGGTGATTTGCCACCAACGGCTCATCGGGAAAATATTCTGGTAATCCGGGAGGAAAATGGCGAACGCAAAAGTTATAATGTCAATCTAACTTCGGGAGAGGATATTTTAAACTCTCCGGTTTTCTATGTCCAGCAAAACGATGTAGTTTATGTGGAACCCAATAATGCAATTAATGTAAAAGGTAGCTCCGCACTTACCTATCTCTCTGCGGGTGGTAGTATTATTGGTGTGTTAGCTTCTGTACTATCATTAGTATTTATTCTTACGAAATAAACGAGATGGAATATTCACAAGAAAATAATGAAAAAACAACCAAGGAGAGTGGATTCAGCATCAGTCTGCGTGATGTCATAGAATTAATTATTGCGACCATTTTGATGTTCCGAATCTTTGCCTCCAATAACCTTTACCTGGATATCTTCAGGCACCTCGAAGGTAGAAAACTGTAACACCGTAATCGTATAATCATGAATAGCAGATGTTACGGATATCGTAGCAGTTCTATTATCACGAGTATTATTAGACTCTGCCTTCATCACTATAACCTGTCCTTTTTCCGGATCAGCCTCTTTATAAACTTTAAGCCAGTCCGCATCACTTTCCACCTGCCAATCCGACATAGGAAGCGTAGTCTTTACCTGAACGACAACGGTAGAAGCATTCCCGTCCAAGCTCTGTTGCAAAGCAGTTCCCTCAATTTCAAATTTTGAATTTAATTGTTCCTCATCTTTACAAGATTGCAACAGAAACAACCAAACTCCAATGAATCCAGCTAATCTTATGATATTATATATTTTCACAATTTCCTCCTTTCTATTCAAGTTCGAACACTGTTAATACAGCAGCATGGTCTCCAGGCCATACGTCATCTATCTCAGGCATTGTACGTACAATCTTCGAAGCAACAGTTTTTATTCCATTACCTTTACTATAAATAAAATCAATACGAGAAGTCTGCGACTGTCCGTAAATGACCGCATACGTTCCTTCGCCCCGTTCCAATTCATCCGGGTTTATCTCTCTGAAAGTATCCCTAAAACCTTTATCAAGCATATAACGTGACACGGGCAGTTCCTCAGCTATATATCCGAAATGAATAGGAGCCGCCTTATGCGTCCAATCCAAATGGCTGCACGAATTAAAGTCCCCACCGATAATGACCGGCATAGAAGAATCCACATAAGGAATCAAGTCATTCTCCAACAGACGTTTCATATCGACCAAAGCTAATATACTATCCTCCGCAGCCCACCTATGAGTGTCCATTCCATAATTAGCATAATAACAAGTATATTCCGGCCGGTAGGCATAACGCAACCAGCAAGCATTCAGATACACCTTTTTCCCGGAAGGGAGCGTGATTATAGCAGGATTTGAATAAAAAGTATTCTTCGTCTTAATTTTCTGTATAGGATAACGGCTAAACAAACACAAATTATCCCCTGGAGAAGGAGTCTGTAAATTAAATCCGATAGCTTTTGCTATCATTTCTTGCGAACCGTATCCTTCTTGCATAGTAACAACATCAGCACCGGACTGCTTAATCAGATCGATAATACGTTCGCGCCCATCTTTGCCCAAATGTTTACCTCCGTGCCAGATATTCCATTGGAGTACTTTCAGATATTTCTTATTATTCCGGCTATCAGATGTAATCATTACCGGGAGACAATCATCGGATAATATGGGAGTAATAGAACGACGGCCTATTTTTACAGACTGAACGTTTACTCCCAAGCAATTACCCAATACAGCCTCAGCATTGACATCGACCGTAACTAATAGATAGTTGGTACCATGTTTCAACCGCGTGGATTCGTTTTCCGAAAGACGTATCTTCATCTTTCCGGATTTCGGGATCAATCCGCCTTTTACCAATTCAATCCGTACATTCGAACGAGGTTTCGACCCGGTATTATAAATATGGATCCGTTCGATATCTTTCAACGAAGTACAATTTCCAAAATCAAGCACCAGTTCTTTTACCGCTTTAGGCGACTGTTCACCTTGAGTCTCTATACGTAGTTTTAACAGTTGAAAGTCTCGTTTTCCCCGGTCAACATCCCATTCGGCAGGCAAAGCCACTACCTTGAACAATTCTTGTTCTCCATATTCCGCACGAAATAAAGGGTTATCATTTTCAACCGCATAAGCTAAAGGGGCAGACTTATATTGCTCCAGACGGCCGTTACGCAAATGAAATGACAACCGTCCCTCCGCAGCTCTATTGATAGAGATATCCTCCGATAAATCATCAAAATTATAATAACCTTTCAAACAATCAAACTGACTGTGCCGTGCTGTGACCGGACGATACATCCATTCATTCAATTCCTTTTCCGTCAATCCTGTTTTCCAAATGCGCACTTCATCAATGCAACCACCAAAAGCGCTCTCTGATGATTCATTGATTCCGATTGCTCCGGGTAAAATGACAGTGGCAGTATCTTTACGAGCGACTTCCCGGCCATTAATATATAACAAGATACAACGTCCATTACAGACTGCTGCTACATGCGTCCACTTTCCTTTAGGAATTTCTTCCCCAACCAATCCTGTAGCTACATTGCACAATCGTCCATGATCTATCACCAACGGCAGATAGTCCAACGAATTGAGTTCACTGTATTCTCCACCGCCAATAATCACTTCCTGCGACTTCCATTCATTATTATCAGGTTTAATCCATGCTTCCAATGTCCAATGGCGGCATAAGGTATCCATACCTATACGCAGATTATTGTCTTTACCGTCCAAACAGACAGCCTTGTTGGATTGTGCCAATAAATGTATTCCAAACAAACTAAAAAAAATAGTATATAACAATGTCTTCATAATACTTATTATAAAAAGTAGGGCCGGGAAGACCAAAGAATAACTGCGGTCGACCCGGCCACTAAATAAAAAAGTTAAGAGAGAAAGAATCAATTATAATATGGATTCTGCACTAATTGTGGCATTTTATTAGTTTCCTTCATCGGAATAGGCATTAAGTACTGTCCTTTATGGAAATTACGGATCAAAGGAATCTCTCTTACCTGGAAGAATCCTGCATCATCATTGGCAGCCACATTCAAACCTAAATCGGGTATCCCCAAATATTTCTCTGCAATCTTCCACCGACGAATATCAAAGAACTTCTGACCTTCAAGATAAAATTCAAGAGAACGTTCCTGTCTGACAATCTCCCTCAATCCTTCTTTTGTGTCTTGGTAACCGGGGTTAGTAGAAAAATTATCCCAGGCCTCGTCTACTTTGGGAATGCCCGCACGTACACGCACTTTATCGATATAATCTTTAGCTTTATCCAATTCTCCAATCTCCACCAAGGCTTCTGCATAATTCAAATACATTTCAGCCATACGGAAAAGAGGTAGCGGATAGTGCACCACGCCATCTTCATACGAAGGATGCACCAGTTTTTTGTTATGATATCCGGTAACAGAATAATAAAGGTCTTGATTTCGCTTACCATGACGGTCATTATTACGTAATTCCTCCACAATGACCCGCTTGGCAGGATCATCACTCGTTATCTCGCCGTCATACTGCGTGATTTCATAGAAACCATGATGAAAACCTATGTTTGCATAAAAACGCGGCTCTCTGTCAAGATGCATTTTTATAGAAGTACCATTACTAACATTCGAGTAATTGTTTCCGTCATAATTCACCGGTAGCTCAACAATATTAAACCTCCCGTCATAATCATACGTCTTATCTTTATCCATTGGCAATCCATTCTTTGTATAAAACGATTCCACCATTTGCAATGTAGGCGCTATACCGCCTGAACCATCATACACAATGTCAATATATTGGCGAGGAATAGACCGATTCTGAATATCATAGTATCCTTCTTTTCGGGTATCAGCCCAAATGACTTCCGGACTTGGATTTGAAAAATCAATCACAGAATAACGTATTCTACGTTGTGCCGGATTAGATAATCCCGGACGATTATCGTCAGGAGTACCTGCATCATTATCATCATAAAGCCGGAAATTCAGTTTTTCCAGTTCTGTAATAGCCTGCAAAGAGATTTCCGCACTTTTTCTCCATTTGTCTTCCGAGTATTCCTGTGCAATCAAATGGCGTCCGTCTTTCTTACTTTTAAAATCGGCATACATCTCACTGTTACCATTAAATAACGGTGAAGCCGCATATAAATAAAGCCGGGATTTCAATGCATAGACAGCTACTTGTGTAGCTCTCCCAAAATCTTTTCCGGAATATGTAGTAGCCAAATCAGGAAAAGCTTCATCAAGCTTGCGATTTATGAACTCTACCACCTCATCATAACTACTACGTTCAGGAAATTCTTCAACATCCAACTTTGGGTCATAAAGTTTATCAATAATACATGTAGGACCGTAAGAACGCAAGGACAGAAAATGATAATAAGCTATCAAAAAATTAGCTTCGCCACGATAATGTTGCTTATCTGTAGGAACCAGATTTTTTGCCTTATCCAGGATATCCAGAAACATATAGCACTGCCGGATACCTTCCCAGATAGGAGACCATGTATCAGAAGTCATGTGCAGACTGGAAGGCCCGTATGTGCCTTCATTAAAAGTAGAAAACATTTCTTTACGATAAAAAGAAGTTTCCGCCCCACACATCATCCAATAAGCATTATTACTAATCGCTCTGTTGGTAGGAAGAAAAGAATAACATGAATAAAGGTAATTCCGTACCAAATCCGGAGTTTCGTAAGAATCTTCTTCTTTCACAACTTCATCTGGTACAATATCCAAATAGTTACAAGCTGACAAGCCTAGCAAAAAAAGTCCACAGAACAAATATTTAAGTTTCATAGTTTTATAATTTTGTATCGTTTGATTACTGTATGGTCATTTGAAAACCAATATTGAACACTCTCTGGGTAGGATAATAAAGACCATTACCACCTCCCATTTCAGGATCCCAATGCTTGAAAGGAGAAAATGTCAGTAAGTTGACCCCACTTAAATAAAAGCGCATACCTTTATAAGTATAGCCTATCTCCGCATTTTTTAATTTCAAGAAAGCTGCATTCCTTAACCAATAAGTAGAATACTGATCGTTATTACCATTACTATCTTTAGTCAAGCGTGGATACGCTGCATTTGGATTAGGATTATCAACACTCCAATGATCATCAGCCACAAATTGTAACATATTTTTAATACTCGTTGTACCAAAGGGATGCATACCATACATCATGAAAGAGGTACGAGCCACTCCTTGGAAAAAGAAAGAAAAGTCCCAGTTTTTCCACTTCATAGAAGGGCCGAAACCATATACAAGCTCCGGATCATAAGGATGACCAATAGCCACACGATCATTACTATTAATTACATTATCATATTCTCCTTTTGCATTAGGCTGATTTACATATTTAATATCACCCGGCTGTGGTGTATAACCTAAATCTTGGCGCGGAGAATTGTCAATAGTTTCTTGGTCGGGGAAAAGTCCATCAGCTACATATCCCCAGTAAGTACCCAATGGATGCCCTACGTCGGACAATCCCGGATATTCAAAATACGGAGGCTCATCCATTTTCAAGACCTTGTTACGAGCAAAAGTCAATGTACTTTTGAAAGAAAGGAAAAAATCTTTCGTGATTTGTTTATTGTAGTCTATAGCTAAATCTAATCCTTTGTTCTCCATTTCTCCATTGTTGGAAGTAATTTTAGTTTCACCTGTACCAACAATTTCCGGAATGGAATTTTCACGGGTCATAAAAATATCACGGCGCTTTTCTCTAAATATATCAAATGTCAGATTAAAGTCATTGAATAACTGTAAATCAAGCCCCAAATTAATTTTTTCACCAACTTCCCAAGTTAAATCAGGGTTAAAATATCTATTCCATGACGGACCGGAATAATACGTATCTTGCCTAATACCCGTCGTATAGGAATCGCTACCACCCAATACAAGATCTTCCATATAAGCAAAGCGCCCTGCATTCGTAGCATCATTGCCAACCAATCCCCACGAACCTCTGATTTTCAGATTTGAAATGACCGGTTTTATTGGCTGCCAGAATTTTTCATTTGAGATGTTATAACCAACAGCTATTGAAGGGAAAAAGCCAAATCGATGTCCTTTAGCGAAATTCTCCGAACCGTTATAACCAAAATTTCCCTCAATATAATAACGGCCATCATAAGAATAAGATACACGTCCAGCTACTCCTTGCTTCCGTTGCGGCAAAGATGAAAAAAGTGTAGTAGGACCATTAATATCATATTGTTCCTGATTATAAAGGAACATAATATTCAAATCATGTACTTCTTTAAAAATACGATTATAGTCCAAGATAGCCTGAAAATACATTTTCCTATCCCCGTTCCGACTACCGTCATTTGTCAATGCGGTACTTTGTTCGTCACCAATACGGGTTATTTTATATTCCATGGATGAAGGATCATAAGAAGACATATAGTAATGGTTATAGCTAGCACTACGTTCTGTAGATGAACTACTATAATTTTTAAATGAAAATAATCCTGTAAATTTCAAACCCTTAGTAATCATATCTAATTCTTGTGCCAATTTGAAATTAGCAGTAATAGTAGTACGCAAATTTGTTTTGTATCCTGTCACGTATTCCGCCACCGGATTTCTATACCATCCTTGTCCATGAATGCCACCAGGTTTGTCTCCCCATAAAACAAAATCACGGTCTGACATATTTGCAGGAAAACGTACTGGAAAATCTACCGGATTTGCTTCCATAGAAAGTTGGAAAATATCATTCACATCCATTAAAGGAGATTTCTTATCGGCAACAGAAAGATTCAACCCTAAAGATATTTTAGTAGTTCTGGTCGCACTAATATTCAAATTGTTTATAAAGTCGTAATTATAATTACGCACATTATTATTATATGAAAAATAGTCCTTGCTTAATGACTTTAAATGTCCGTTACTATGCTTGAAACTGGCACTCATAAAGTAATCCATTTTCGAACTACCTCCACGTATATTAAAATTGGCACGTTCAGAAAAAGCACTCTTATTAAATATTTCATCAAACCAATCTACATTAGGATAAATATAAGGATTCAATCCTGCAATAGTACCGTCTATTTTTTCCTGTGAATAAGGGCTTACATCGCATCCCGGACGCGATACCGCTTCATTAAACATTTTCATATACGTGGGACCGTCAACCATATTGGGCACACGCGTCATTGTAGATATAGCTCCTTCCAACCGAAAATTAATAATAGGCTTATCCAGATTCTTACCGTTTTTAGTCGCAACAATCATCACTCCATTGGCACCACGTGTACCATACAACGCCGTAGCAGTAGCATCTTTCAGAATAGAAAAACTTTCAATAACCTCAGGATCCAACGCATTCAATTCCGTTGAACTAATTTCAACCCCATCCATGATAATCAAAGCAGAAGTGTTACCATTGAAGGTCGATTTACCACGGATCCAAAAGTTAGCGCCATCAGCTCCCGGTTCACCACTGCGTTGCACCGCTATCACACCGGCCATACGTCCTGCAAAAGCAGTACTCAAACTCGAAGAAGGTACTTTAAGTTCCTGCGGCTTGATCTGCTGAATAGATCCCACAAGCGATTCTTTCTTCTGCCCTACACCAAATGCAGTAACGACTACCTCTCCCAGTTCTGCTGCAGACTCTTTTAAAGCAATAGCATAAATATTACCACTCTTTACCAAAACCGACCGATCCTGATAACCAACAAAGGAAACAGTCAAGGTATCTCCCACAGCACATTCCAAAACAAAGTCACCTTCTATATTCGAGGTAGTTCCTGTCATACTTCCGTTCACCCTTATAGTAGCTCCGATAATAGGTTCCTGTGTGCTATCATCGGAAACGATTCCACGAATTGTTTTTTTCTTTTGCGTTGTCTTTTGCTGCGATTTTTCGGAAGCGTTTTTCTCTCGTATAATTATCTGCTTCCCGTCTATATCATAGATTAGTGTTGTGTTCTTTAATATTTCATCCAAAACTTGAGTAATATCTTTCTTATTGACATCCACATTAATTTTTTTCAATAAGTTTTTATCCGTAGAATATAAAAATATATATTCACTGTTTTTCTCGATATACTTGAATATATCTTTCACAGTAACATCCTGTAATTTGAATGAAAATACTCCATTGTTTTGTTCCATGGCAACCATGGAAATCGGAAGAAGCAATGCAAAGAACAATAACATTGCCGAAATTTGTTTTCTTCTAAAATAATCCATATTTTTGCATAATAGTTTAGATGCTCATGGCATAAAATGTCATTCATCCAGGCTCGGATAATGTGAGGTTATCCGGGCTTTTTTTATTTGAATGAAAAATACCACGAGGGATTAATAAAATAAATTAAAAGATTAAAGGTAGAGCAGTCTTTGACTATATCTTCTACCAGAATTTGAGTGAAGTGTTACTTTTTCTTTTTCATAGGCATCGTGTGTTTTTAAAGATTAGTATTTCGGTTAATAAACAAATAATATCCATTAGCAGTTGCACGGATACCGATAGGGTGTATTTTTGAAATTCTTTCAAGAACCTTTTGCAGTGGCACACTTAAATCAATCGTTCCTTGTAAAGGGAAATTTTCGATAGACGGATCACAAGTAATTTCACAACCATAATAGAGGGAAAGTCGTTGCAATATAGTACTCATATCACGCCCTTCCAAAGGAAAGTGTCCTTTCGTCCATGCCGTATATTCTTCCGCATTAACAGAACGTTTGACATTAGCCACCCCTTCGGATAATTTCAACAACTCGTTCGGTTTTACGGCGGTCTCCTTATTTGCATGATCTTTCACTATGATAGAACCACGCACCAAAACCACTTCTGCCTCACGCATTGCTTTGTAAGCATCGACATTGAAAGCAGTTCCCGTCACACGGATATCAAAACCGGAAGTTTTCACTATAAATGGTTTTTCAGTATCCTTCTTTACATCAATGAAAATCTCGCCGTCTACATAGATTTCACGGGATTTACCCTCAAACACACTAGGATATACGACCTTAGTACCAGCGTTTACATACAGCGAAGTCCCGTCAGCCAGTACCAACCGCGATGTTTTCCCTTTAGGAACAATCAATTGGTTATACTCCGTCTTTTGCGGTTTACTTTCCACTTGCTGCTCATTGACCGAAGCCTCTCCTTCCTGCGAATAACTGATACGGGCGCCTTTATCCACTTCTATCCGTTGCTGTGCATGAGTGATAAGAAGCACCTGTTGCACCGTATCAGTCGTACATTGTTCCAATAATGCAATAGCAGTATCTATGGAATGTGAATGATGATCCATATATATTTTTGTTCCCCAGGCGATACCTGCAAATAAAGCAGCCACCCCTGCCGCTAACATATATATTCGCAAATACCTGTGTCGTTTGGAAACAGGCTCGCGATTTACATTTTGCATTAAAGCATTCCAGCGTTTTTCTATATCCGCTTCGGGTACTTCTTTCTCCAAAGTCCGGAAATAGGAAATCAACGGATCACGTTCATTATCTTTATCTTGTATAGTGTCTTTTTTCTGCATAAATTAGAGTTCGTTTTATAATAAAGACGGAATGGATAAAAAAACCTACTCCATTATTCTGGATTTTTTTTAATTCTATGGCTCCGTTTTTCTCATTTCCACTTTTTATTGTTACTTTTGCAGCTCTTAAATAGAGCTAACACACTTACCGTTATGACAGATATAAAAAACGAAGAAGCAGGTGAAAAGAAAAGCTTGAACTTTATTGAGCAAGCAGTAGAGAAAGATTTGAAAGAAGGTAAAAATGGAGGAAAAGTGCAGACGCGCTTCCCGCCCGAGCCTAACGGATACCTTCACATCGGTCATGCCAAAGCTATTTGCCTTGATTTTGGCATTGCAGAAGCACATGGAGGTGTATGTAACCTTCGTTTCGACGACACAAACCCTACCAAGGAAGATGTGGAATACGTAGAAGCTATCAAGGAAGATATCCAATGGTTAGGTTACCAATGGGGAAATGAGTATTATGCTTCCGACTACTTCCAGCAATTATGGGACTTCGCTATCCGCCTTATACAAGAAGGAAAAGCATATATCGATGAGCAGACTTCCGAACAGATTGCACAGCAAAAAGGAACTCCTACCCAACCGGGTGTGGAAAGTCCGTACCGGAATCGTCCTATCGAAGGCAATGACATCCGTTTCATGTGGCTTACCGGCAATGTGACTCCTGATCATAACACCATCAACTGTTTCCACAGCAGTCGTCTGAAGGATGTGCTGAAGACAGTTTTCGCCACCATTGTAAAGTTCCTCGTGGCGGAAGGGTTTGTAAGTCTGGATGTAGCTTTCACTGATGGAACAAAAATGGAGGCAAACGCCAACCGTTACACTTTTGTCTGGGGCAAGTCCATACATACCCGTATATCTAAAATAGCAGAATAGCTTGAAGATATATGGAATTGTGCAGAATCCCTCACCAAACAGGAACTGCGTGATTCCGCTCCGGTCACATATCAGGATATCACCCCTGAGAAAGTGGAAAAGGCACTCGAGCAGATAGATGATGCCCTGAATGGAGTGGATGCCGACAAGAAGATGAAAGTGAAGGTAAGACGTGTAAGGAAGTCATGGTCTGAACAGTTGAGGAAATACGAATCACAGGGAAAGATACTTGACGGACGTAACAGTTATTCAAAGACTGACAATGATGCCACTTTCATGCGTATGAAAGAGGACTACATGAAGAACGGACAGCTTAAACCCGGATACAATCCCCAGATCAGTACCAATAAACAGTTCATCCTGAACTATACCCTCCACCAGTGTGCAGGTGATACCTCCACTTATCC
>CXPW01000268.1_pt1 | contig 12411 bp, 10 predicted proteins | sample 591561 | NCBI WGS metagenome assembly CXPW01 (sample SAMEA3491279, study PRJEB9169) | human gut metagenome | biome: ENVO:mammalia-associated habitat; material: ENVO:feces | place: Bangladesh | collected 2010-04-07 | reverse complement strand
AATGACATTAATTTCTAAGTATAAGATACACATTAAACCCAAAAGGAGAAAACGATCATTGTTTTCTCCTTTTTTCATTTTATTATTCCGTACTACCGTAAGTATCTTTCTTTTTAGGAGCGTTATCGGTTATCTTATTCAGAATAGCCGCTGTTAGTTCTTCTGGATTTTCTAATATGGGTTGTCTGTTTTTTTGCCGCTACCTGCGGTTCGCTGGTCAGCAACCTTATCGGTGCAGGCGAACAGGATTGTCTATCTTGTTCGTTCTGAGAAGAATGCATGCTTGGGTCGTCGGCTGCTACTACAATCAGTCCGCCTTTCACGCCTGTAATAGCAGAGTTGACCTGACGACGGGCAAAGATAGCATCCAGTTTCTGCCGATAAGCAGCCGTAACGTTCTTCACGTAAGATACATCTTTCAACCGGCCTTCTATCTTAAATGAGGAAGCTCCCGCATCCAACAACTGTTCCAACTCATCACTCTGGTTCAAGTCTTTTAATGAGAGCAGGTGTTTATCCTTGACCATCACTTTCCCGTCCGAATCTACCAGACTGAAAGGCAAACGGCAAAACTGCGCACACTCCCCCCGGTTGGCGCTACGCCCGAAACAAGCCTGGCTGACATAGCACTGCCCGCTATAACTGACACAAAGCGCCCCATGTACAAATACTTCCAAAGGAACTTCCGGGCAAGTATCATGTATCTTTTTTATCTCACGCAACGATAATTCCCGAGCCAGAACCACCTGACGGAAACCGGCCTCCTTCAAAAACTTAACCTTCTCCGGCGTGCGATTATCCATTTGCGTACTGGCATGAAGCGGTATCGGCGGAAGATTCAACTGCGTAATCCCCATATCCTGCACAATCAATGCATCCACACCTATCCGGAACAAAGCATGAATCATCTCTTCCGTCTCCTGCAATTCTTCTTCTTTCAGAATCGTATTGACAGTAACATAAATGCGGGCATTATACAAATGGGCATGTTTTACCAGTGCTTCAATATCTTCCAAAGAGTTTACAGCCGCTGCACGGGCACCGAATTTGGGTGCACCGATATATACGGCGTCCGCCCCATGATTTATGGCTTCAATTCCGCACTCCAGGTTTTTCGCGGGAGCCAGAAGTTCTATCTTACGCTGCTTTATCATTCAATATCATTAATGTTGTAAGGCGTTTCCTGATAAACAAAATAGTTCAGCCAGTTGGAGAACAACAAGTTGGCATGAGCACGCCAACGTACCAAGGGGCCTTTATCGGGATCATCGTCTACGTAATAATTACGAGGTATTTCTATTGGCAAGCCTTTATCCCGATCACGACGGTATTCGGTATCCAGTGTCAGCGGAGAATACTCCGAATGTCCGGTCACGAAAAATTCACGTCCGCCGCGAGCCATTACCATATATACGCCTGCATCTTTCGATTCGGAAAGCAAAGTCAGCTCCGGAACTTTCAGAATATCTTCTCTCCTCACCTCTGTATGACGGCTATGCGGCACATAGAAGCAATCGTCGAAACCACGGAAGATAGAATGGTAAGGTTGTAGTACCCGGTGCTCGAAAATACCGAACATCTTCTTCTCCAACGGATATTTGGGCACACCGTAATGATGATACAATCCGGCTTGCGCAGCCCAACATATATATAAGGTGGATGTGATGTGCGTACGTGCCCAATCAAAGATTTCGGTAATCTCATCCCAATAAGTCACCTCCTCGAAATCCATCTGTTCCACAGGAGCACCGGTAATAATCATACCATCGTACTTCTCGTGACGCATCTGGTCGAAATCGGTATAGAACGTTTTCATGTGCTCTATCGGCGTATTCTTGGAGGTATGGCTCTTGATCTTCATAAAGGAGATCTCTACCTGAAGAGGTGTATTCGAAAGCAGCCGCACCAAGTCTGTTTCTGTCGTAATCTTCAACGGCATCAGGTTCAGAACTACAATCCTCAACGGACGGATGTCCTGTTGCGTAGCACGGGAAGTGTCAATCACGAAAATATTTTCTTCCTTCAATAGCTCTATCGCAGGGAGTTTGTCGGGTAAATTTAAAGGCATAATCGCTATATATTAGTAATTTGGCTGCAAAAATACGAAAAATATAGCAGATATTAGGGATGTTGCTTATTTAGAAGACGTACAAATTAAGTCAATTTAATCATAGAAGCATAACAACTAATCAATAAAAGCCTTATTTTTGCCGGAGAAATTAGTACTAATAATTTAAATCTTAGAAAAATGGCTTACGTAATTAGTGACGATTGTATTGCTTGCGGAACTTGTATCGACGAGTGTCCGGTAGAAGCTATCTCTGAAGGTGATATCTATTCTATCAACCCGGATGTATGTACTGACTGTGGTACTTGTGCAGATGTTTGTCCGTCTGAAGCAATTCACCCGGCTGAATAATACAATCTACAAAAAGTATAGGCTGCTTTCCACGGAAGGCGGCCTTTTTTATTTTCCGGCACCGGATGATTTACGAAATAATTAAATAAACAGGGCGCGAATTACATAATGCAAATCGCGCCCTTATCTTTTTAAGCTATGAGTCTTATTTCAACTTAGCCAACGCTTCTTTAATACGGCGAATAGCTTCTACAATGTTTTCGTCACTTGTAGCATAGCTCATACGGATACATTCAGGAGCACCGAATGAAGTACCGCCTACACAAGCCACGTGAGCATCTTCAAGCAAGTACATTGCCAAGTCGTCCGAATTTTCAATCTTACGTTCACCGTTGCTCTTTCCAAAGAAGTAGCTACATTTCGGGAACAGGTAAAAAGCACCTTGCGGCACGTTCACTTCAAATCCCGGAACTTCCTTAGCCAACTTCACAATCAGGTCACGACGACGTTCGAAAGCTTTCTGCATTTCTTTCACCGGTTCCTGCGTACCTGTATAGGCTGCCTCAGCTGCTTTTTGAGATACGGAACAAGGACCTGAAGTGTATTGTCCCTGCAACTTATTGCAAGCTTTTACAATCCATTCCGGACCGGCGATGAAACCTATTCTCCAGCCTGTCATGGCATAAGCCTTGGATACACCGTTCACAATCACTGTACGTTCCTTCATTTCCGGGAACTGTGCAATGCTCTGGTGTGCACCGATATAATTGATATGTTCGTAAATCTCGTCAGCAAGCACTATCACCTGAGGATGTTTTGCCAATACAGCAGCCAGTCCTGCCAATTCTTCCTTACTATATACAGACCCTGTCGGATTCGACGGAGAGCAAAGAATCAATGCCTTTGTCTTCGGAGTAATAGCAGCTTCCAATTGTTCCGGTGTAATTTTGAAATCCTGTTCGATGCCGGCAGAAACAATCACGGGAGTACCTTCCGCCAGTTTCACCATTTCAGGATAACTCACCCAATAAGGAGCCGGCACAATTACTTCGTCACCCGGATTAACCAGTACGAGGATTGCGTTACAAACTGATTGTTTTGCACCATTCGCACATGAAATCTGAGCAGCTGTATATTCCAGACCGTTCTCTTTTTTCAGTTTCTCAACAATAGCATTGCGTAAAGCCGGATAACCCGGTACCGGAGAATAACGAGAAAAGTTATCATCAACGGCTTTTTTAGCAGCTTCCTTGATGTGGTCAGGAGTATTGAAATCCGGTTCTCCTACACTTAAGTTAATAACATCAACGCCTTGTGCCTTAAGCTCATTGCTCTTTTGCGACATGGCAAGCGTCGCCGAGGGCGACAAGCTGTTCAAACGATCTGATAATTGATTCATTTTGTATCTATTTTATTGTTGTTGAGTGAAATTCGCTGCAAAATAAGCGATTATATTTGATATATGAAAACGAAATGGCAATTTACTTATTAAAATGTAATGTATGCCCCATTCTTTCTTTCTTTGTTCTCAAGTATCGTTCATTATACGGGTTAGGAACTGTTTCAACAGGTACATTTTCTACTATTTCCAATCCATAGGCTTCCAGCCCTACACGTTTCACCGGATTATTTGTCAAAAGTCTCATCTTATGTACCCCCAGTTCGCGAAGAATCTGCGCACCTACTCCATAATCGCGCTCATCAGCAAGGTGTCCCAAGCAAATATTAGCGTCAACGGTATCCATGCCGTCTTCTTGAAGTTTATAAGCTTTCATCTTTTCCATTAAACCGATACCACGACCTTCCTGGTTCAGATAAACAACGACACCTTTTCCTTCTTTTTCAATCATCTCCATTGCTTTATGCAACTGCTCACCACAATCACAGCGCTGTGAACCGAGAATATCTCCGGTAGCACAGGACGAATGGACACGCACCAAGATCGGTTCATCTTCATTCCATGTACCTTTAAATATAGCCATGTGTTCCAATCCGTTCGATTTCTGACGGAAAGGGATCAGACGGAACGCTCCGTGTTCGGTAGGCATATTTACTTCTACCCCTTTTTCTACAATTGATTCCTGCTTCAGACGGTAGACTATCAGGTCGTGAATAGAAATCAGTTTCAATCCGTGTTCGTCCGCCATTGCGCGAAGTTCGGGAAGACGGGCCATTGTGCCGTCATCGCTCATGATTTCCATTAGAGCACCTGCCGGATAAAGGCCGGCCAAACGTGCCATGTCAACCGTTGCCTCTGTATGTCCGGCACGGCGAAGTACTCCTTTTTCCTGTGCGTACAACGGATTGATATGTCCGGGACGTCCGAAAGTGGCCGGTGTAGAAGCAGGATCAGCCAATGCCTGAATCGTAGCGGCACGGTCAGCAGCAGACACTCCCGTTGAACAGCCTTCCAACTTATCAATCGTAACCGTAAAAGGAGTTCCCAATACAGAAGTATTGTCGCTCACCTGATGCGGCAAATCCAGTTCCTTGCAACGGGATACTGTGACAGGTGCGCAAAGTACTCCACGTGCGTGTTTCAACATAAAGTTAACTTTCTCGGGAGTTATTTTTTCAGCGGCAATAATCAGGTCACCCTCATTTTCGCGGTCTTCATCATCTACTACTATAACAAACTTGCCTTCTTTGAAGTCAGCAATCGCATCTTCTATTCTATCCATTTTAATTTCTTCCATAACACTCTTATTTATTAATTTTCTGTATGATGAATTGAACTTGTTCATTGTTTTTTATAATCCGTTCCATGTCTTTATCCAGACGAATACGGAATGCCCAGATACGGAAATAGAAAAATAGCCCGACAGGAAAAATAATCCCGGCTACCAAATTCAGCCAATAGATATGGAACGGACGTATATGAGCAGAAACGGGAATGACCGGATAATTGTTTAATGCTCCTATCAAAGTGGCCGACTTAGTGTTAGACATTTCTTCCACCAATACCTCCAGTTTTTCATTGATAGCCATTACCTCATCATCCTTCTCAGTAGACATCCACAATTTGAAGTAATTCGGTGCTTTTGTCAAACGATTTTTGGTAATATATGCCCTACACTCTGCTGTGAGCGATTCCAAATCACTAGGGATACGCTCATAATCAGGATCATTTATAATAACTTCTTTCTTAAATAGATGACGTACACTGCGGATTCCCAAAACCTTTTTAAACCAGTTAATATACGCATCGGCATTCAACACCACAGAATCCTTATTGGATTTATAAGTCAGAAAGATGCCTAATGGAGCAAGCACGGCACTACTTGTCCACATCCCCATCCACACGATCCATTTACCGTCACGTGCCATTTTATATCCCGTATTGTCAATGATATAATAGATGATAAATACCAATACCGATACAATGACAGGCATTCCCAAGCCTCCCTTACGGATAATACCTCCCAACGGAGCCCCGATAAAGAAGAACAACAGACAAGAAAGGGAAATCGTTATCTTCTTATGCCACTCCGTCTTATGTTTCCGGATAGCGTAGTCATTAGTCTCCATCGTATAGCTCTTGAAAGTCAAATCGCTAGCCATGTTTTCCGCACGGCTAACAGCGGAAGATATCACCTTTTGTTTTTGCATTAAAGGCGACACTTCATAAAGACTATCCACATTGTATTCCTGAATATCCGCCTTTTCTATTTTGGCGGTGTCTTCTTTTGTCAATCCGTAAGACGCACGGAAATTTCCTTCGGCCACTTCCTTATAATACTGTCTTCCGATACTATCTCCTAGTACTTTCATAGAGTCAATGGAACTTTGCAATTGCGCCATATCCTTAGCACTGGATTGCCGCCCCATGATATCACCGTCAACCATATTAAAATCGGAGTCAAACTCAATAATCGTGTGCTTCTCCCTGAACGACTCACGGCGGTAAGGCACATTCTGAGATTTCATACTCTGTGCTTTCAAATTCTCGAATAAGTCTCCGCTATATAGATGCAACCAAAGATGCTGTTTGTCCGCAGTCATTTCCAGACGTCCGGAATCTGCATAAATAACACGTGCTTTCTCAAACCCTTCTTTCAGATCATAGATAAGCACATCATACAACATACCCGTTTTCCGGTTTTTCTTGGCAATTTTCAGATTATAATCGGGAATTTCGGAATAGAAAACTCCTTCCGGAATATCCAATTCCGGAGATTTTTGTTTCATAGAAAGAATCAGGGTTCCCAGTTTGGCTTGGGCAATGGGACCTACCACATTCTGAAAATAGAAAGAAATGCCCACCAAACCACAGACAAAAAAGACAAGCGGACGCATAATTTTGAGCAGGGAAATACCCGCAGCCTTCATTGCGAGTAACTCGTATCGTTCGCCGAAGTTACCGAAAGTAATCAAAGAAGCCAGTAGCACCGCCAACGGCAACGATACTGGCACCAATGTCAATGCGGAATAAAAGAAGAACTGAGCCATTACGCTCATCTCCAATCCCTTTCCGACCAATTCGTCCACATATCTCCACAGGAACTGCATCATAAAAATGAACAGACAAATGAAGAATGTGCCCACAAAGAGCATCATGAAGCTCTTTACGATGAATATATCTAATTTCTTTATGCGTAGCATCTTAATAGGTTCGTGCATTTAAGACGCAAAATTAGCACAAAAAAAGGAGCATCGAAAATTTTTAGTTGAAAGTTAACTAAAAACCACAAGTTCTTCTTAATTTAGCCACTTGCGACTCCCACAATTCTTTCATATCATCCACTTCATCCGGCTCCGCAAAATCAGTGATTTCTAATACGTAGTCACTTGTCAACTCATTATAAGTCATCTTAATTTCAAAATAATCGCGCTCGTTCTCGTCATCCTCCCAACGGAAGCGGATAAAAGAGAAAGAACGTATCGCCGTAATTTCAGCCTTTCTCTGCTCAGTCTTTCCCCAATGAAACTCTACAATCTTATCATCGGATATCACTTTGTCTGCAAACCAGTCCTCCAACCCGGTAGGTGTACTAATGGCTGCCCAAAGAATATTTTTAGATGTCGCATTCAGCAAATACTCCAAATGAATTTTTTCCTTTTTCATAGCAATTTCGAATTGTTTTTACGTGTGCCAAGATAAATACTTTTTTCTAAATACATGGCATAAATCCTACACTTTATTTAATTATTCTTTCATTTTCAAGTCTCAAACTCCCTGTTTATAGAGAAAATTAAAAACCTTCTTAAAGAAAAAACACAAAAAAGTTGTGATTTGTTTTGGAGTTTATAGAAAAACATCTATCTTTGCACCCGCAATCGAGAAACGATGGCGGGATAGCTCAGCTGGTTAGAGCGCATGATTCATAATCATGAGGTCCCCGGTTCAATCCCGGGTCCCGCTACTTGATAAGAATAAGGCATTTGGGAGGCTTCCACTTCTGGGTGCCTTTTTCTTTTTCAGCTCCGGTTTGCGCTAGCGTCAAATACAATGTAACATGGTTCTATAAATTTTATCGGGCCAGTTTAAGTAGGAAAATATATAAAGTACTATTTATATCGCTTCTTTACATACAAAGTAATACGTTTATATGCCAAAGCGATGTGTTCATTCACCGTACTTTCACTTATGGATAATAATTCTGCTATCTCTCTGTTTTTTAACTTATCCGACAGTACTAGCCTAAATACTTCTTTACATTTAGGAGGTAATGAATTTATAGCTTCCTGAATAAGCAACTCATATTCATTATCTTCCATAAGACTTTCAGGATCATTACTTTCAGGTATTAACTCCACTTCATATAAAGAAACATACGTTTTATCAGGAGAGTAATTTCGGCGAAGATAATGAAGTGCCTGATTTTTGGTAGATGTATATAAGTATTGCTCAATAGTTTTGATATGCCCTAAAGATTCCCTTTTCTTCCAAACAGTCGTAAATACATCCAGCACAGCCTCCTCAGCCGGTTCCTTTGCTTGTAAATAGTAATAAGCCACATGATACAATCTTTGCGAATATTGTTCAAACAATTGCCGCAAAGCATTTTCATCACCGGTGATGATCTTATTTAGTAAACCTTCCGGATTCATTTCATTTTACATATTTTAGATAGACTTTAGGGTTTAAATATACATTGCTCCCGTATACGCTTGGCAAATGTAGGAATATATAAAAAATAATCAAGTATAAACCCGTAGTTTTTATTTGTTGCTGTCATCTATATATAAAAACAGCACAATGAAAGAAGATTATAACATAAAGGACCCTAAGGTTGATGATTTAATTAATCGTCTTCGCTTCAAACTACCGGAGTATGACACTATTTCGAACTACAAACGACTACAAGAACGGATTAACACTCCGGTAATATCGTTAAGTAAGAATATCTCTCCGGCATGGAAGTGGTTTTCCATTGCTGCCTCTTTTGCTCTTTTGGTTGTTTCAGCCTTTCACTTTATTGACTTAAGCCGTCCGGAATTAGTATGGTATGAAGTCGCAGCAGTTCCGGATGCAAAAACAAAGATTGTACTTCCGGATAGCAGTACTGTATGGCTTAATGCCAATGCCCGCCTTGTTTACCCCCGTTCTTTTGAGGATGTAAACAGGAAAGTCAGTATTTCGGGAGAAGCTTTTTTCCAAGTTCGCAAAGACAAGAATCATCCCTTCATTGTAGATATTGGGAAATTGCAGGTCGAAGTATTGGGAACCTCTTTTAATGTAATGACAGATACATACAATGATGAAATAAGAATATCCTTACTTGAAGGAAAAGTGGCTTTATATGAAAAAGGGCAATCTTCTAAATCTGCCAAAATTCTTATGCCCAACCAAGAAGCTAAATATTCACCGTCAAATGGTGAAATTATGATTTCTCCTATCCGCATGGACAATGTCATGTCATGGATTACAGGGAAATTTAGCTTTGAGGATAACACTTTGGCTGAAATCGGAGAAGAATTAGAACGAGCATTTCACGTTAAGATACATATTGAAAACGAGGCTATACGCAAAAAGACTTTTAATGCAACGTTTGAAGATAAAGAAACTCTGGACGAAATACTCTCTATTCTCCAGATTTCAGCAAAATATAAAATGGAGAAAAAACGCGGAGAAATCTATATTTATTAATTGTAAAACCCTATAAAATAATACTATGAACAGCTCTTGAACCCTAAAAAACATTTGGGAATGCGCCAACATCCCCAAACGTAATCGCTAACCGGCAGCCCACTACAACTGCCAAGTATCAAATATTTAATATACAAAAATATGAATAATAAATTATTTATTAGCCATAAAAACACCCATTTAAGATTCTATAACTTTATTCTTTCTACCAAGAAAAGTTATTCCGTATTCTTAATAAGTTGCATCTGCTTTTTCTTTTCAACTAATCCGCTGATAGCACAATCTGTCTCGTTGAATTTCAACAACGCGTCATACGAACAGATCTTTAATACGATTGAGCAAAAAACCGGATATAAATTTGTTTATAACACACAAGAAATCAACAAACACAGTTTACGCTCTATCACTATAAAAGACAAAAACATCGAAACTGTATTAAATGAACTCTTTAAAAATACAGATATATCTTATCGTATATCCAATAAACATATCGCTCTGTTCAAACAAGTAACCAGAAAAATAACGGGGACGGTAACTGATCAGACTGGCGAACCTATTATCGGAGCAAATGTTCTTGTGAAAGGAGCCAAAACCGGAGTCATCACAGATTTCGAGGGTAAATTTACGTTGTCGGTAACCGACAATAGCATACTAATCATATCATACTTGGGGTATGTTACTCAAAACGTCTCAGTAAAAGGTCAGACACATTTTAAAATCACATTGAAAGAAGACACACAAAGTCTGGATGAGGTAGTTGTGGTAGGTTATGGCGTTCAAAAGAAACGCGACCTTACCGGAGCCATATCCTCAGTGAAAATGTCTGACACTCCTATAGGTACATTCTCCACAACTGCTCATGCATTAGCAGGTAAAGCAGCCGGTTTACAGGTAACTCAAAGCAGTGCCCAAGTGGGTGGTGGAGCCAAGTTCCGCATTCGTGGTGAAACTTCAATCAATGCCGGAAACGATCCCCTGTTCATCATTGACGGTTTTCCGGTTTCTGCCTCTTCAACACTCGACTCGGAGAAGAATTTTTATAAAACAGGTACAATTGACAACATATTATCGTCTATCAACCCCAATGACATAGAATCGATTGAAGTATTGAAAGACGCCAGTGCAACAGCTATCTACGGCTCACGTGCAGGACATGGCGTTATTATCATTACTACTAAAAGAGGTAAAACCGGAAAAGCCAAAGTAACCTATTCCGGCAATCTCTCTGTGCAAACCATTAAGAACAACTATAAAATGTTGAATGGGAAACAATACAGAATACATAGAAATATGTACCTTTATGAAAAATGGTTGAAAGAGACCGGACAAGGCATATATGCCGATTATATAACCGACACTTCTTCGAAAACTTATACTCCCAGATATACAGATGAAGAAATTGCAACCGCCCAAACCACAGACTGGCTGGACGAGGTAACCCGTACCGGAATGCAGCAATCTCACAATGTTTCATTGACAGGCGGTTCTGAGAAAACACAATATGCAGCCTCTCTAAACTATTTTACACAAAAAGGGGTGGTAAAAAACAATGCAATGGACCGGTTCACAATGAAAGTCAATCTGGATCAGGAACTATCAAAATATATCAAAACAGGTTTCTCCCTTCATTTAAGTCGCAACCAATATGACAACTCATCATTGGGAGACAATGATTTTGAAAACGCAGGTATTATTTCGTCAGCTTTGCGCTTCGACCCCAGTGTCCCCGTCCGTGATGAAAATGGCGATTATTCAATCTTCCCGGATATGGCACAATACCCCAATCCGATATCGCTGCTCGAAGTTACTGATAAAACAACAAGCGACAGAGTTCTGGTTAATGGCTATTTACAAGCAGAGCCAATAAAAGGGTTGACTTTAAAAGCTAACCTGGGAGTTGACCGCAGATATGATAAAAACAAAAGCTATGTGCCTAACACTACCGTAGCCGGAGCTGCAAAAGGGGGGATAGCCAACATCCTTCAACGTGATAATATAGATTATCTCATGGAACTGACGGCAAACTATACTAAAGATTTCGGGAATCATAGCCTGACAGCGCTAGTCGGTTATTCTTATCAACAGTTTAATCAAGAAAGCGTATATGCCGGCAACGAAGACTTCTCTACAGATGGATTTCTTTACAACAATCTGCAGGCCGGAGCCGGAACTAAGCCTTATGTAAACTCCTCAGCCAGGAAAAGTGCTTTAGGCTCATACTTTGCCAGAGCAAACTATTCTTATTTAGGAAAGTATCTGCTGACAGTTACCGTTCGTGCCGATGGTGAATCAAACTTCCACCCGGACTACCGTTGGGGATATTTCCCTTCAGTGTCTGCCGGCTGGAGGTTCAGTGATGAAGAATTCATGAAACCTTTGTCAAGCATTCTTTCTAATGGTAAATTGAGAGCCAGTTACGGACAAACCGGTAATTCAAACATAGGGAACTATATGACCGACTCTTACGGAGTAGTTTCCGGCTGGGTATTCGGCAATGACGGTTATATGGGTACTGCAATAACCAAAAGAGGAAACAAAAAGTTAACTTGGGAAACTACAAGTGAATTCAACATCGGTCTGGATCTGGGTTTCTTTGATAACCGGATTTCACTATCCATGGAATATTACAACCGAATTATTTCTGATTTGTTGGTAAGTAATAAAAGTCTGCCCGCCTATAATGAAATTAATACCATAGCAGCCAACATCGGTAAAACCCAGGGACGCGGGTTTGAGCTAACACTGAGTACCGTAAATATCATGAATAAAGACTGGACATGGAGTACTGATTTTACGTTCTATACTTTTAAAGACAACTGGTATGAACGAGATCCTAATTGGAAGCCAGCCGCATACGAATCAAAAAAAGATCCGATCCGTTCTTACTTTACGTAATAGTAGGCAATACGGAAAAGACGGTCATAAGTCATGTCGTAGAAGTCGCGGAAAGCAGTTTGCGAAT
>CXPW01000353.1_pt1 | contig 12863 bp, 9 predicted proteins | sample 591561 | NCBI WGS metagenome assembly CXPW01 (sample SAMEA3491279, study PRJEB9169) | human gut metagenome | biome: ENVO:mammalia-associated habitat; material: ENVO:feces | place: Bangladesh | collected 2010-04-07 | reverse complement strand
CGAAGGGATTTCGCCCGGACACTTTTAAAATGTGAAAACAGCCAGAAAATCAAGGATGAGATATGTGACGTTTTATATGATTGCCTAGTAATTCCGGCAAAAAGCTGATTCCGTCCGTAGTCGGGCATTCTACTTTTGCAATCTCACAGAAAGTAGGCATAATGTCCCAAAAGGCACAGATGAGATCACTTTTACTAGATAATCATCCTTGTCTCCCATTAATCCTGCAAGGTTGATACGAAGAATTTCATAAACTTCTTCAGTCACATACGTCTCGGGCGCCTCATCCCCGATCGTCTCACACTTCGGCAGCATGGAGGCTTTGAGATAGAGTAAAGGCAGTATTTTCAATGATGTATCAACGAAAGTGCTGCGCTTCATGCTTTCGGCACGTTCGAGGAATGCACAAAATTCGGCGGCTACCGTTACGAACTCAATTACATTCTTATCAAATATCGTTTGGCTTTCTTTTTCCATAATCAGCGTTGATTTGAAACGCAAAGGTAAGAAAAAGGATTGAATGAGCGTAGCGCTCGTTATTTTTTTATTATTTTTGCGGCTTAGATTACGATTCCAATTTTATAAAAAGAATAAAAGACTCATGGCAAAAAAAAAATTAGATAAGGAGGCCGAACGTACTTCCTCTTCTCCGGGTAAAATCGCAGCAATTTTAAAGAATGAGACTGTCCACTTTGTTATCGGATTAATGTTGGTCATTTTTTCCGTTTATTTATTGTTGGCTTTTTCCTCTTTCTTTTTCACGGGAGCTGCCGACCAGAGTATTATCGACAGTGGAAATCCGGCAGACCTGTCGGCAGTCAACAATCATGTGAAGAACTATGCCGGTTCGCGTGGGGCGCAGTTGGCTCATTACTTGATTAATGATTGCTTCGGTGTCTCTTCCTTCTTTATTCTTGTCTTTTTGGCGGTGGCAGGATTGAAGTTGATGCGTGTGCGTGTTGTCCGTCTGTGGAAGTGGTTTATAGGTTGCACATTGTTACTGGTATGGTTCTCTATATTCTTCGGATTTGTGTTTATGGATCATTATCAGGATTCTTTCATTTATTTGGGCGGTATGCACGGATACAATGTCAGCCGTTGGCTGATCTCTCAGGTCGGTGTACCCGGGGTGTGGATGATTCTGTTGATAACGGCTATTTGCTTCTTTATATATATAAGTGCGCGTACAGTGATTTGGTTGCGCAAACTCTTTGCATTGAGTTTCCTGAAACGAAAGAAGAAGGAGGAAGAAGAGCTTGCCACTACCGGAGAAGAACCGCAGGAATTTACGACCTCCCAACCGCAGGAAGTAGAATTTAACTTGAAACGGACATACAAACAGACACCGCCTCCGGCACCTGTAATGGATATACAGGCGGAAGAACCCCAAGAAGAATTTCCGGTGAGTGAACCGGAAACGGACGATATATCCTCCGCTTCATCCGATGAGAGTGAAGGGGTAACCATGGTGTTCGAACCAACCGTTTCCAATGTTGTTCCTCCTTTGGGGGGAGAGTCTTCGGAGGATGAAGAACCCGGTTTTGAAGTGGAGTCTGCCGCTTCGGAAGAAGAATATCAGGGACCGGAAATGGAACCTTATAACCCGACAAAAGATTTGGAGAATTATCGTTTCCCCACGATCGACCTGATGAAGCATTTTGAAAACGACGATCCGACAATTGATATGGATGAACAGAATGCCAATAAAGACCGTATCATCAATACGTTGCGCAGCTTCGGCATTGAAATCAGCACGATTAAGGCAACGGTCGGTCCTACGGTTACTCTGTATGAGATAACTCCCGAACAAGGCGTGCGTATCTCCAAAATTCGCGGATTGGAGGATGATATTGCGTTGAGCCTGTCTGCTGACGGTATCCGTATCATTGCCCCGATACCGGGCAAGGGAACTATCGGTATTGAGGTACCGAACAAGAATCCGAAGATTGTTTCCGGGCAAAGTGTTATCGGAAGCAAGAAATTCCAGGAATCCAAGTTTGACCTGCCTATTGTGTTGGGAAAGACTATTACGAATGAAGTCTTTATGTTCGACCTTTGCAAGATGCCGCACGTATTGGTGGCAGGTGCAACCGGTCAGGGTAAGTCTGTCGGTCTGAATGCAATTATTACTTCCTTATTATATAAGAAACATCCGGCTGAACTGAAGTTTGTCCTGGTCGACCCGAAGAAGGTAGAGTTCAGCATCTACTCGGTCATTGAAAACCATTTCCTTGCCAAACTTCCCGATGGCGGTGAACCGATTATTACGGACGTGACGAAAGTAGTGCAAACTCTGAATTCCGTCTGTGTGGAAATGGATACCCGTTATGACCTGTTGAAAATGGCTCATGTACGTAATGTCAAGGAGTATAATGAGAAGTTTATCAACCGTCGTCTGAATCCGGAGAAAGGACATAAGTTCATGCCGTATATTGTCGTTGTTATCGACGAGTTCGGTGACCTGATTATGACGGCAGGTAAGGAGGTGGAACTTCCGATTGCCCGTATCGCCCAGTTGGCGCGTGCTGTCGGTATCCACATGATTATCGCTACACAGCGGCCGACGACGAATATCATCACGGGTACGATTAAAGCCAACTTCCCGGCCCGTATCGCTTTCCGTGTATCCGCCATGATGGATTCCCGAACGATTCTTGACCGTCCGGGTGCCAACCGTCTGATTGGTAAGGGAGATATGCTTTTCTTACAGGGAGCTGATCCGGTGCGTGTGCAATGTGCCTTTATCGATACGCCGGAAGTAGAGGAAATCACGAAGTTTATTGCCCGTCAGCAAGGATATCCTACTCCTTTCTTCCTGCCCGAGTATGTGAGTGAAGACAGCGGTAGCGAAGTAGGGGATATTGATATGGGGCGTCTTGACCCGTTGTTTGAAGACGCTGCCCGGTTGGTGGTTATTCATCAGCAAGGTTCCACGTCGTTAATTCAACGTAAGTTTGCTATCGGTTATAATCGTGCCGGCCGTATCATGGATCAACTTGAAAAGGCTGGAATCGTCGGTCCTACGCAGGGAAGCAAAGCGCGTGACGTACTTTGCATCGATGATAATGATCTTGAAATGCGTTTGAACAATTTGCAGTAATCAATCGTTTATTAATCAAATGAGGAAATACATTTTTAGTGTTTTAATAGCTTTACTGTCATTGCCTGTGATTGCTCAACAACAGCAGTCGCAGGCTAAAGCTGTTCTTGATAAGACAGCCGAAGCATTTCGTAAGACAGGCGGAGTGAAGGCTGATTTCATTATTAAATCTGTGACTAACGGTTTGGTGGAAGGGTCGGAAAGCGGTACGATTCAGTTGAAAGGAGAGAAGTTCGTATTGAAGGCGTCCGAAGTGATAACCTGGTTTGATGGGAAAACGCAATGGAGCTATGTAGTCAGGAATGATGAAGTGAACGTCAGCAATCCGACACAGGAAGAACTGCAACAGATTAATCCGTATACATTCCTGTATATGTATCAGAAAGGATTTTCCTATAAACTGGGAACAGTAAAGACTTACGGGGGAAAGGCTGTCTGGGAAGTAATTCTCACAGCGAAGGATAAGAAACAGGATTTGGAGTGTATCACTCTTTATGTGACGAAGAATACGTATGAGCCTCTATATATTCTGCTTCAGCAGCGTGATCAGCAGACGCGTAATGAGATTACCGTGACAGGTTATCAGACCCGGCTGAATTATGCGGATAGTATTTTTTCTTTTGATAAAAAACAATATCCGAATGCAGAGATTATTGATTTGAGATAAAATGTTTTTGAATAACAAAACGATAAAGGTATAATTAAAATGGCAGAAATAGAAAAAGTTAAGTGCCTGATTATTGGTTCAGGACCTGCCGGATATACGGCAGCGATTTATGCGGGACGTGCAAACTTGTGTCCGGTGCTTTATGAAGGATTGCAGCCCGGCGGTCAGTTGACGACAACTACGGATGTTGAAAACTTCCCCGGTTATCCGGAAGGTATCAGCGGACCGCAGTTGATGGAAGATTTGCGTGCACAGGCGAGCCGCTTTGGGACAGATGTACGTTTCGGTATTGCTACTGCAGCGGATTTGAGCAAGGCTCCTTATAAAATAACGATTGACGGAGAAAAAGAAATCGAAGCGGAGACGTTGATTATCTCTACCGGGGCAACAGCTAAGTATTTGGGACTGGAAGACGAAAAGAAATATGCGGGAATGGGTGTCAGCGCTTGTGCTACCTGCGATGGTTTCTTCTATCGTAAGAAAGTGGTTGCCGTAGTCGGTGGCGGTGATACGGCTTGTGAAGAAGCGGTTTATCTTGCCGGACTTGCATCGAAAGTATATCTGATTGTCCGTAAGCCTTTCCTGCGTGCATCGAAGATTATGCAGGAGCGCGTGATGAATCACGAGAAGATTGAAGTTCTTTTTGAACACAATGCGGTCGGTTTGTACGGTGACAATGGAGTGGAAGGTGTAAACCTTGTGAAACGTTGGGGTGAACCGGATGAGGAACGTTACAGCCTGCCTATCGACGGTTTCTTTCTGGCTATCGGTCATCAACCGAATTCTGATATATTCAAGGATTATCTGGATACGGATGAAGTGGGTTATATCATTACAGATGGTGCCAGTCCGCGTACGAAAGTTCCCGGAGTGTTTGCTGCCGGAGATGTGGCCGACCCTCATTACCGTCAGGCTATTACAGCGGCGGGAAGCGGATGCAAGGCTGCTATTGAGGCAGAACGTTACCTTTCTGCGAAAGGACTTATCTGATAAATATAATGTTCGGTATAAAACCGAAGGATAGTAATCACACAATTCCGGTGTGGTAACTCTTAAAATAAAAACGGTGGACATCGGTTAGAAACTAGTGTCCACCGTTCTTTTTATATTGGGTTTACTCTAAGATGATTTACACTTGGTTAATACGCTTCAATCTCGTCCATCCATAATTCGGCAGGAAATCACTTCCGGACCATTGATAAAGATAAAAGAAGAAGAGAAATACTTTCCTTCATGATCCTAAAATGTGTGTTAAGTTATAAATAGATTTGACACGACAAATTTGTAATTTCTGTTTGTACAAAATTATTTGTGCCTATTGCTTTATGCGTATAAAAGAATGAATCTTGTTTCTCTTTCTTATACAAGTTGTTTAAAGAACAGACCTTGTGTTTATAATAAAAAGTGAGAACGTTTATTATAAACGGGTCTTAAGTTTATTATAAACGATTATTGGCTGAACTCTTGAAAAATGGGTGAAGAATTTAAACAAAATGGGGCGAAATCCTTGCAGACTTCGCCCCATTGTTATCTCTTACAGTACACTTGCGTGTATGCAATCAGATGATTTATGTCTTTATTTTTGTATGTTTCATACCTGTTGTTTCTGATTCGCTTCTGCAAATATACAAAATAAAAAAGGAAAAGTCAATACCCTGTTTCCGTTTTGAAGCTGAATACATAGGCAATGGTGGCTGGCATCAATACCTCTTTCTCCATTGCTATTATTTGAGAAGCTGTTCCTCAATGATTTGCACGTACTTCTCCGGAGTAGCTCCGACTTCGACGATAGGTTTGCCGCCTACCGGAATAAAGAAAAGAGTCGGCAGCGCCTGTACTCCGAAATGTTTGCACAAGTCTTTCTCTTTATCCGCATTCACTTTATAAAACATGACTTTTCCCTTATACTTTTCAGCCAATTCTTCCATTTTCGGAAGCAGTCTCATGCAAGGGCCGCACCAAGTTGCCCAAAAGTCAACAACCACAGGTTTGTCTCCATTATAAACGAAATCATTTCCTGTCCGGTAATCAAAAATATGTTCCAGAAAGAATTGGCGGGTAATCGGATTCATCTTGCCGTCTTCCGCTTTGACTTCCGTTACTTTAGCTTCCGATTCGGGAATAGGAACCAAGTCGAAAGGCTGGAAGTATATTTTTTGATGAACATAATCAATGGACAAAATGCCGTAGTCCAATAGTTTCTTTCCTAAAACAGAATGTTTCAGAGATGGATTCCTCACGGCAAAGGCATCGTCTATCTTTGTTTTCACGAATATTGTTTCCGGTAAGGTCAGGCTTTCTTCTTCTTGTGCCGTCTCTTTATAGCCGATTGAAACTTTTTGCGGAGTTCCCTTCGGATAAAGTGTGCTCCACTCGTTAAAGTCTTTTTCAGTGAGGTTGATTAATCCGTCGCTCCATGTATCTAAAATAGGAAAAATTGTTTTATCTTGAATCGATATCGAACATACTATACCTAAACCTGTTATCAATTCAAAATTTTCTCTATAGTTTAGTTTCATGTACGAAGGTCGGTACGGCTGAGTGATAGTGATCTTTTTTCGTCGCATGTCAATGGTCAAGACGGAAGTTCGGAATACTGCAGAATTCAATACTCCCATTACTCCCAGTTTGCGTAGATAAGGTTCATCTTCTAATATGAATGTTGGCAGACTATTGCTGAATGTATTATTACCAATAGTTAAGGTTCCTATTTCATAGATTTTCTTTACGGGAACCTGTTTGAATTTGAAATTCTGATAACTTCCAAAACTACTGGCGTTTTTCGTGTTGATTTTCAGTTGGTTGACAGCTTCCGGAAGTAATGCATTATGTCCGGCTAAATCAAGTACAAAATTTGCTGTTTCTCCATTTATATTGGCTTCTATGATAATCTTTCCATCGATTGTTTTAAATGGAATGATTTCCGTCATACTGTTCTGTGTTTGTGCTTTTATGCCTGAAATAAAACAAAAAGCAATCAAACATATATGTATTTTTATTATCATATTTCTCAAATTCATATTGTTTTAAAGTCTATCTTTCTTTTTTGATTTCTATTTTTCTCTCCTGATTGTCCTTTTTAATAATAATATATCCTGTATCTCCGGGAATAGCGTTCATTATCTCTTCTATAGCAATCTGGCTCATCGGACAGTTGCTTAATGAGGTTCCGTTGATATTGATTACCTGATCACCGAAAGATACTTGGTCTTTCATACTATCCCATATCGTTGTGATTTCAAATCGTTCGTTGCGTGGCAATATACTCACATTCCAAAGAACGGGAGCACCTCCCATATCAGTTTTCCCTTTTTCGAATGGGAGGAAGAAGAAGCGTTTACGCATATAGTCTATAATCACTTTTCCATATTTCAGCAAGTCTACTCCTATGATTGTTTCATTCATTACGCTTGTCGTGCAGCCTATGTTTGTGAATTCCTTATCCATGATACGAATAGAAGGTATGTTCAGTTTTTTGATTTCTACAGGATTTCCCAGTCCGGCTAATCCGGCAGAGACAATCCCATGTGCATGATTTGTTTCTTTTATATCGGATATATCAGCCAGCCTGTTATAATCTTGTATCGAATATAGTAGAAAACCTTCTGCACCAGTGTCAAACAATATTTTCATTGTCTGTTCTTCTTGCTTGACAGTGATAAATGAGTGATATTCCGTTTCATCCAGAAGAGGAACTCCGTCTGTTAGTTTCAGTTTCTCGGGGCGATAGGGATAGTTGATGACCATGATTCTATAGCGAGAGTCGAATGTTACTACAGATTGTGAGAATGCGTCTCCACCGAGAATGCCGGCGACTCCTAAATCAGTGAAAAAAGGATCTTTGGGCAGCACCATTGTTTTTAATAGCTTGATTTGGTAACTATTGCCGATGGATACATTGGAGACATATGCTTCTTGATAGTTTTGTCCCTGTCCGTTCACATCAGAAACGCGTGTATACCCTGCAGCGTTTGCCTGCATTTCAAGGGCTATATCGTACATCGTTCCGGTTTTGCCACCGGTGTCGACGATATATTTCGTTTTAACGCCGTTGATTGTGACAGGAATAATGATTTTGTTGTGTACCAATTCATAGGGAATAGTGTCGCAAACCTTATTTTGGATTTGCGACATACATTCCTTTCCATAGATTAGAAACATTAACAGCCATAAACCGGTGAGTATCTCTGCTCTTTTCATATCATTTCTTTTGCGAATTCATTTTTTCTGCTTCTAGAATAGCTTGATAGGCGTTAACAATACCTCCGGAGATACATAAATCATCAAAAAGGAATAAATCTTGTGAAGGTCTGTCGTCTACTCGAATGCCTTTTTCTACTTCTACTCCTTTGCGTGAGGTTACACTTTTTAATAGAATATCACGGATTTGTGAGCCGGTAAGCTTTGGAAAATAAGATTTTATGAGTGTGGCTACTCCGGCTACGGTAGCGGCCGCTAGTCCTTCTCCTGTTCCTGTTCGGTAAGTGTCTCCCATGTATGCAGAATATATATCTGTTCCCGGAGCATAGATATCTAGTGTATTTGCTCCATAATTTGTATCCATAACCGGATTTCCTTTTTTATCAGAAGAGGCGACTATCATAAGATTGGTGAGTTCTTTGTCTTTACTCATTTTCCGGTTCGGGAAGAATTCTACTTTGTCCATATCGATAGATGTATTCCACGCGGGAACTATCACTATGGCTCCTTTCTTTTCCGCTTCTTTCAATTCATGGATTATCCATTGTTTTTGTTCCTCGGGGTATAACATATTCTGTTCAGGCAATACAATCACATCTGCTCCGTGGCTGACTGCATAATGAATGGCTAATGCCATATCTTTCAGGTAAGGTTCCCCTTCTCTTGTACAGATACGTAGCGTCATGATTTCTGCTTGATCGGCAATGCCATCGCTTCCTGTTTTATTGTCACGTTTAGCAGCTATAATTCCTGCCTTCATTATGTTGGTTGCTGCATCGGATGTAAGTAGTATATTATTTCCATAATTGCTGTCATTTATGTCCATTGGGTTGTCACCTGTAATTTCTTTCCGTTGGTCCGTACCATATTTTCTTAAGGCTTCTTCGTAAGAGGCTTTAGCTGTTTCCACACTTTTCTTACCCATATTTTGGTATACAGGTTCCCATTTATCTGTATTATATAAACTGAAATAATAGGCTGTACATACAAAGGCTACTTCAGAGAGGCTGTCCCTTTCCGCTTTAGGGTCATAACAACTTTGAAACTCCTCGACGGTTAATTCTTTTCCAGGGAAGCGCTGCTTCATGTCTCTATTAAATTTTTCAACGTATTCTTCGATGACATAAGCAAGTTGCAGACCACTGTAAGTACTTCCTATTCTGGATTCGGGCATTACTTTATATCGATAATAGTTATATTCTTCCATGTTTTCCGGTGCAGCTACTTCCTGACGTGTTCCATTAATAATTTTATAATACTTTTTCCCATCAAAAATATAGTCTGCATATTTATCTTTCAAGCGGAAGAATTCACGTTCTCCTTCTCTCGTCAAAGACTCCACAACTTGAGCATCTTTGCCCCCGAGGAAGTTCCAACCATTAGTATCATCAATGAGACCATTTCTATCATCATCTTTTTGATTTAATTTTTCTTTGGGATTGATCCATATAGCCTGTCTCAGATCTTCGTGTTCCACGTCCATTCCGGTTCCGATTAATGCGACAATCGGCCTTTTCTTGAGTTTCTTTTTGTTAGCATTCAAATATTCATAGGCTTTGTTAACTTCAGCGCCATATACACTGTCTCTGTCGAAAGAACAATTGTACCAGTCCAGTTCGGATTGTTTTTTTTGTTTTTCAACTTTTTGTTTTATTAATTGAGCTGATGTAATTCCACAAATAAGGCAGCATAAGATAAGGGATATAAGTTTTTTCATTGTAGGATGAGTTATGATATTTATATAGTCAGATTAATTTCTAGCTTTTAATATGGCTTCACGTACTTGTTCTCCGCGGACATTACGTGCTATTAGTTTTCCTTCTTTGTCAATGACTACAAGGAAAGGGATGGCATAAAAGCCATAAGCTGTCTGGATAGCACTTGGAGCTTCATTACTTTTCGGAAAGCCTGTTTTATCCCACAGCATTACCCAGGGAAGTTTTTCTTCGTCCAGCATCTTTTTCCACTTAGCTTGGCTATCGTCTAGTGATACGCTGATGAACTCCAAATCGTCAGCTTTCAGTTCATTATATATTTTTAGCATACTACGCATCTCCTTACGACAAGGGCCGCACCAGGAAGCACAGAAATCCAAAACGACAATTTTACCGCGAAAGTCTTTTAAATTGACCTTCTGATCATTGACATTCGTGAAAGTAAAGTCCGGACATTCTGCACCAATAATTTGGTGGGAAAGGATTTTGACTCTTTCTACCAGCCAGCGGGCAGATAAAGAGTTTCGCTCATCATCGGAAATCATATCCAATAATTTCTTATTAGAGTAATAGTCATTTACATTGGCCAGATAAGCAAGCGCGGATACCATATTAGGTGATAGTTGCGCGTTAGCTGGAAGAGAAACAGTTGCTGTGTCCGGGTCTTTATCTGCGGGTAAATATTCTTGCAGAGTGAGAAACGAGTCGATACCTTTAAACGACAGGGAACTTTGTTCGGGATTTGTCTCATCATAGTAGCCGATGATGTTCACTTCATGGTTCTCGAAATATATTTTTTCTTCCGTTTTTCCGATTCGCAATGTGTAGATATCGGGTTGAATCAGCTTCTGTTCTGTGGCGAACTCTTTATTGGGTTGGAGTTCACAGCTAAGAATAAGTGTTCCGTTCAGGTCATTCACTTGCAAAGTGGTTGGTTTCAGTATTCTTAACTTGCCTTTAATTTGTAGTCCATCTTTGCACCACGAACTTGTCGTGGCGCATAAGAAGGACGAAAAAAATAAAATGAAAAGTTTCTTTGTTGATATCATAGAATTGTATTTAAATAATAATCGTCACAGGAGAATAGTTACCAGTCAAATCCTGGCCAGGGATCGTCATCGTCTCCACCGTCTTCATCGTTGTTACCCGGTATTTCTGGATGAGGCTGAATATCCCAGTCATTCGGACCTTTAGCTATGGCTTCCAAATCAATTCCATAATTCTCCTTCATGTATTTGCGTACGAAAGCGAATTTCTCAATAATAAGCGGGAATTGACTGTATCTTTCGGTACTTTCGGCTTCCGTATAATATAATGATAGTAAGGCATATCCGGCAAATGTTGCTTCCCGGGTCGGGTTGCTGCCGTCATATTCTTCATTCAGTGTGAATTTATTTGTATTTACAGTACCTGGAAATCCCCTGTTCAAGTGAAAATCAGGACTGTCTGTTTCCCAAAAATAGAATGATATAGGAGTCACGTAATCCAAACCACGGTTGAATTCTTCGGGAATGGTAATTAGCCTTTTTTCTACAGCAGCCTTTATGATATTACCGAGAATCATTTTCCGACGTTGGCTGAACGTTACTTGGTCGTCCGGCATAATATATTTGTCGGTCATTTCTGCCTGAGGTCCGAATAAACAGGTACTCCAGTAATCCAGACCATTAATGATTTCGTGCATGGCATTATTTTGTTTGATAACGACTGCTCCCAAATCTATTTCCGTTGCTATATGCACATTATAAGCCATATACCAATATAACGGTAATAATTTGCTTGTAACCTTTTTACACTTTTCGTTATTGAGGTAGGAGAATACATGTTTCTTCATAAATTCCGTATAGAACTTCGCCATTTCATCGTTGATACACCCTTCCCCTTTATAATTTGTGGATGCACCTCCTGTCCAGCTACGATTGAAATCTTCATCTTGCAAATCTTTATAAATCAGATAGACGCCGAAATCTTTTTGTATTTGTGAGATGTCATCATCCCAGCTATTCGTTCCTTGGGGAACTTTGAAACGTAATTCAATGCCTCCTTCTGTGGGGGTAAGTGCATCTTCTTCATAGCATGAGGTGAATGCTATGCAAGTGAGGAGTCCCCATAATAAATATATATTTCTCATATTTGTTTCTTTTTTAAGTTACTGAAATTATTAGCATTAGTTTTCTCGTTTAGGAGCCAAAGGATTTTGTTCCAGTCTTTTATTTTTAATCAATACTTCATCCGGAATCGGCATGGTATAAGAAGGGTCGTTGGATTTTAGCGTATATGTTTTACCTTCCCATTCGTGTGTGATTTGAGGCATTCCGTAGCGTCTCAGGTCGAACCAGCGTTGTCCCTCAAAACAGAGTTCTTTTCTTCTTTCTGCCTTGATAAAGTTTTTCAACGTCTCACCGGTCAATCCGGCAGGGACAACTAACTTTTCTGGTTCGTAACGATTCTCCAATAAAGTTCTCATAGCTGAAAGCGCCTTACTTTCTTCGTTATTGTAGGCAGCAGCTTCTGCAAGATTCAGATATGCTTCACTCAGTCTAAAAGAGAGTGCAAAATTCTCTGAACCATTAGGCTCGCCCATTGCAGATAGTTGGTATTTCCCGAAAGAGCTGTAATAGTCCGGATAAAAACTGTTATTTATTCTGTTATATTCTTTAGCTATGTATTTTTCTTTTCTTAAGTCTCCAGCTTTAAAACTTTCCAACAGATCATCGGAAGCTGTGAAGGCTTTCCGATAGTAGGTAATATTTATTCCCCAACCGGGATAATCGGGGTCTTCCTCTTCACGAGATACTGTTTCGTTATTAAATTCTGTGAGATCAGATACATTTCCATATAGCCAGATTACTTCTGATGATTTCAAAGACGTGAAATTGTAATAAGGTTCTGCTGTTGACGTAGAAGGCAGATTATTCAAATTGATTAAAGAGAAAGACCACTCATTGATTACCTTGTCGGCATATATCGCTGCATCCTTCCNANNTNNGTACGCTTGTCCATGCTGTCACTGGTAACATAGTGTATGCCGTCATCAAAAATCACATCATCCCGATAGTGATGAGTATGGGCGGCTTATGGCAAAGAATATAGAAATACGAAATAGTACAGCTGAGTTTCTTATCTTCATGTTTGAAGGCAAAGAGGATGGGATTCAAGTGATGTATAAAGATGAGACCAT
>CXPW01000132.1_pt1 | contig 13223 bp, 10 predicted proteins | sample 591561 | NCBI WGS metagenome assembly CXPW01 (sample SAMEA3491279, study PRJEB9169) | human gut metagenome | biome: ENVO:mammalia-associated habitat; material: ENVO:feces | place: Bangladesh | collected 2010-04-07 | reverse complement strand
GGGGCAGTTTTTCGATTGAATTCTTCCATTTGTACAGACAGTGTGCTAAGCTGTCGTTTTAATTCCAGATAAGCACTTGTTTCCATAATNGTGTGCAGGGTAATGACAGACTGCTGATTACTGTAAACGGTGTACAGCGTGACAACTGGTATGCTTATCAAGACCAGTATGATGTGAACTACGCTAACGGGCAATATTCACTGATTCTCAAATATAAAGGAACGAAAGATCTGACTTGGGAAACGTCTTATGCTTTCAATATCGGTACTGACTTTGAATTATTCAACAACCGTTTGAATGGTACTATTGAATATTTCAGCAGAAAAACTGTCGATTTGTTGTATAACAAACCGATCCCTGTATCATCCGGTATCAGTACAGGCTATGAGCCGACCAACGTGGGCGATATTATGAATAAGGGTGTTGAATTGGATTTGAACGGCATTATCCTTCGCGGAAAGGATTATGAATGGGCTATGAACTTCAACCTGACGCACTATACCAATAAAATTACTGCATTGGATCCGGATTTGGAGAAAAATGGCGGTCAAAAAGGTTCTTATTATATTTACCGGGTAGGAGGATCTCTTTACCAGTCTTATTTGAAAACATACGCCGGAGTAGATCCGGATACGGGAAAGGCATTGTATTATGTGGATCCGGATAATGGTGATTATACAAAGACTTCTAACTATGAAGAAGCCCAACAAGCGGATCAGGGTACTACGTTGCCAAAAGTATATGGTGGTTTGGGGACTTCAGTGCGATTCTACGGTTTTGATTTCTCATTGCAGCTTTCTTATCAGTTGGGCGGCAAATATTACGACGGGGCTTATCAGGCATATATGCACAATGGAAATAGTGGTATGCAAGGTACAAACTGGTCTACGGACATCCGTAAAGCGTGGACACCGGACAATCGTTATACTGACGTACCTCGTTTAAGTGCAAGTGATGCAAGCTACCAACAGGATTCCAGCCGTTTCCTTGTTAGCTCGGATTATCTCAGCCTTAACAATATTACATTGGGATATACAATACCGAAACGTTTGACCAGCAAACTGGGACTATCTCATTGTAGAGTTTATTTGACGGCTGACAATGTAGCTCTTTTATCGGCACGCAAAGGTCTTGACCCGCGTTTGGGATTAGGTCTGGGAAGCTCGACTGCTGAAAGTGGTGCCAATACTACCAGTTCATATTCTGCGATGCGTACTATCACAGGAGGAATTTCTCTTACGTTTTAATTAAAAAAGAAAGAACTATGAAACGAATAAATAAGTTTGCACTTTTTATATTGGGAGCATTATCGTTTGCTTCCTGCTCTGACATCAATGACATTGAGAGTGAGGGCTACCGAATTACAGGTGAACAGATAGATGATGCTACATCTGTCATCCCTTCCCGTGTGGAGGCTAAAATTGCAGGTATGTATAGCAGCATGGGGACAGTGTGTGCTGCATTTCCTTCTGATACCAGAGATGATGACGGTGGTTATCCGACAGTTTGTCTTTCTCAGGATTTGAATGGCCCGGATATGATCTGTGCCAATAATGGTTATAACTGGTTTTCTGTCAGCAGTGAATATAGTGACCGTTATGCTACGTATGCCAATCCCTTTGCACGTTATGCTATCTTTTATAATCAGATAAAAGCGGCGAATGATATTATTCTTTCTATTGATCCGGCGACGGCGAGTGAGACTGAAAAGTATTATTTAGGACAAGCTAAGGCGGTTCGTGCGTTTGATTATTTATGTCTGGCACCTTATTATCAGTTCCGCTATGCTACCAGTAAAGACCTTCCATGTGTGCCGTTGATAACGGAAGAAACGACTAATTTTGTCAATAATCCTCGTGCTACGGTAGGTAAGGTCTACGAACAAATTATAAGTGACTTGAATAGTGCTATTGATTTGTTGGAAGGATATAACCGTCAGGGAGATAAGACTCGTATCGACCAACAGGTTGCTTATGGGTTACGTGCACGTGCTCACTTGTATATGGGAATGTGGCAAGAAGCATACAATGATGCTGATAAGGCAATGGAAGGCTATACTCCTTATACTAAAGAAGAAGTGTCCAAACCTGCTTTTTATGATATATCCGATCATAACTGGATGTGGGGAATTAACGTTTCTGTACCTATGGTGAATAAGAATGCGTATGCAACTCCGGCAGGACAATTAGGGTCATTCTCCAGTTATGCTTACACGGCGGGAGTAGCCATGTATAAGACTATAAACTCCTTGCTTTATAAGAAAATCTCAACATCAGATGTCCGCAAACAATGGTGGGTCGATGAAAACCTGAAATCAGACGCATTATCTGGACTTAGCTGGGGCTCTGCAATTGGAAATGATATTTCGACATTGGAAATAGAAGATGTAAAAATGAAATTTATCAAATATACCAATGTGAAGTTCGGAATGAAAAGTGGTATAGGAAGCTCCAATAATGACAATGACTGGTGTATCATGCGTGCCGAGGAGATGATTCTTATCAAAGCGGAAGCTTTGGCACAACAGAATGACGAAGGTAATGCTGCTAAAGAGCTTAAGGTATTGCTGGATGAGCGTGATGCGAGTTGGAACAAAAGTTCTGTAACTGTTGATGATGTTTGGTTGCAACGTCGTATTGAATTATGGGGTGAAGGCTTCTCTATGGCAGATATTATGCGTTTGGGTAAACCTGTTGTTCGCTTCCAGGGAAGTGACAAGGGAAACTGGCCGGATGCTTTCTGTTTCAATATTGCTGCTGATGACCCTTGGTTGCTGTTGCGTATCCCGCAGAAAGAAAGCAATAACAATGCCGGTATCGTGAATAATACCGGAGGTAACCTTCCCGTAGCAGGGCAGAATCCGAATTTAAAAGATGGTGCAACTGATTAAAATGAATACTACAATGAAAAAAGTAACAAAATATATAGCTTTATTAATTGGAGGAATAGCATTGCTAAGCATGGCTGCTTGCTCCGATGATGATGGACGTACTCCTTCTCCGGCAGTTGATCCCAATTGTATTGGTGCTTCTTTTGTGGGAGATAATATTGGATATGAAGAGTTGGAAGATACTGATCCTAAAGAACTGACGTTGACAATTAGCCGGGATAAGACAGAGGCGGCTGCAACTGTTGCAATTGAGGTACAGGCTAATACGGAAAATATTTTCAACATCCCTCAGAGTGTTAGTTTTGCAGCCGGACAGGCAACGGCTGATCTGGTTATAACTTTTGAAAATGCACAGCTAAAAGAGGAGTATTCGTTTCAAATCTCATTGGAAGCTGCGGCCGTTAATCCATATAAAGGAAACGGACATGCTAGTTTCACTGTTCAATGTTTGAAATGGGTGGATGTTTCGGGAACATTTGCTTTCAAAGACTGGGTATTTGATGAATATAATGCTGGTAAAGAATATAATGTAAAAGTACAACGTGTAGATGGCGAGAATCGTTATCGCATTGTTGATCCGTTCTCGCAAGCTTTGGCAGAGTCAGGAGAAGAAGTTGGTGAACCGGATGAATATTTGTTCTTCACGATTAATCCGAAAAACAATGGAGTCGCTTTCGATAGTTATAATACCGGGTACTTGACAGAAGAAGGATCAGATATCCTAGGATTTAGCTCATTGGACTATTTAGGGGTAGATGATGTGGATTCTAAATATGATCCGACAAGCCATAAGATGACTCTCAATGTCTATTATTACGGGGATGGTCTGATTGGACAAAAAGAATCTGTGCTTACAGTGCCGGATGACTTTAAATTGATACTTGAGGATGAGTGATTCGAATCTAATCAATATTTGAAAGACGATTAACATGAAGAAATAGATCATTTCTTCTTGACAAGAATAAATAGAGAGTATGTTCGCGTTTTAAAAAAACGTAAGCATACTCTCTTTTATTATCTCATTGAAATCATTATCTTTGTCCCCGTGTTATATAGGAAAGAAAAAAGTAAAGAATGAAAGAATTTGTAATATCCGAAGCCAAAGTAGAAATAGCAGTGCTTGTGGGACTCATCACTCAGACGCAGGATGAGCGTAAAACGAACGAGTATCTGGATGAATTGGCGTTCCTTGCCGAGACGGCTGGGGCGGAAGTAGTGAAACGATTTACGCAGAAGTTGCCGACAGCTAACTCGGTGACCTATGTCGGTAAAGGAAAATTGGAGGAGATTAAACAATATATCCGGAACGAGGAGGAAGAAGAACGTGAAGTGGGAATGGTTATCTTTGATGATGAACTTTCTGCGAAACAGATACGTAATATTGAAGCTGAGCTGAAAATTAAAATACTTGACCGTACATCACTGATTCTCGATATATTCGCGATGCGTGCTCAGACTGCTAATGCAAAGACGCAGGTGGAACTTGCCCAGTATAAATATATGTTGCCACGCCTGCAACGACTCTGGACTCACTTGGAACGCCAGGGAGGCGGTTCCGGAGCCGGTGGCGGTAAAGGTTCCGTGGGGCTTCGCGGACCGGGAGAAACGCAACTCGAAATGGACCGCCGTATCATCTTGAACCGTATGTCGTTACTGAAAGAACGTTTGGCAGAGATTGACAAGCAGAAAGCTACCCAGCGCAAAAATCGTGGACGCATGATACGCGTTGCATTAGTAGGTTACACTAATGTCGGAAAATCAACCATGATGAACCTTCTCTCGAAGAGCGAAGTGTTTGCCGAGAACAAACTATTTGCTACTCTGGATACCACTGTGCGTAAAGTGATTATCGATAACCTGCCGTTCTTGTTATCCGATACGGTAGGATTTATCCGTAAATTGCCGACTGATTTGGTCGATTCGTTCAAGTCGACGCTCGACGAGGTGCGTGAAGCGGATTTGCTTGTGCATGTAGTCGATATTTCTCACCCCGGATTTGAAGAACAGATCGAAGTGGTAAACAAGACACTTGCCGAAATTGGCGGCGGTGGCAAACCCATGATACTTGTATTCAATAAAATAGACGCTTACACCTATGTGGAGAAAGCGCCGGATGACCTTACCCCCCGAACGAAAGAAAACTTAACACTCGAAGAACTGATGAAGACGTGGATGGCAAAAATGGAAGACAACTGTCTCTTTATTTCCGCCCGCGAAAGAATCAATATGGACGAACTGAAAAGCGTAGTTTATCAACGAGTGAAAGAATTACACGTTCAGAAATACCCCTATAACGATTTTCTTTATCAGATCTACGAAGAGGAGGAATAATTAATCAATGTGCTGCTTTGCTGATTGGGGGAAGCGGCACATTACTTATATTTATTAATATGAAAGATTATCGTAGACTAACTGAAGATGAAGTGCTTCAGTTAAAGAGCCAGTCGTGTCTGGCTGATGATTGGGGAAATGTATCAGTTGCAGAGGGGTTTAATTGTGAGTACGTTCATCACACCCGTTTTTCGGGAGAAGTGAAACTGGGTGTATTTGATGCTGAATTTACATTGCCGGGAGGCATCAGGAAACATTCCGGATTGCGTCATGTAACTTTGCACAATGTGACAGTAGGGGATAACTGCTGCATTGAAAACATTCAGAACTACATTGCTAATTATGAGATCGGTAATGATACCTTCATTGAGAATGTGGATATCATTCTGGTGGACAGGCTTACTACTTTCGGTAATGGGGTAGAGGCGACAGTTCTTAATGAAACAGGAGGGCGTGAAGTACTCATTAACGACAAGTTGTCAGCGCATCAGGCCTACATATTGGCGTTGTACCGTCATCGTCCTGAACTAATCAGTCGCATGAAAGCGATTACGGATTACTATTCCAATAAGCACGCTTCTACTGTCGGCAGTATTGGTGATCATGTGATGATTCTCAATACAGGTTCAATCAGAAATGTCAGGATTGGTGATTATTGCCACATCTGTGGAACCTGTCGGCTGACCAATGGCAGTATCAATAGTAATGTGACGGCACCTGTGCATATCGGTCACGGGGTGATCTGCGACGACTTTATTATCTCTTCCGGTTCAGACGTGGACGACGGAACGATGCTAAGCCGTTGCTTTGTCGGACAAGCTTGTAAACTGGGACACAATTATTCTGCTTCCGNNTNGNNANATACCGAAGATATAAAGCGGAAGCAACGGCAGAATGACAGCACTAATCATGCGGNCGGGATACGGTTCCAATCGAAGCCTTCCTGTTGCCAGCCGCTTGTTGCGGGAGTCACCATTTGCCCCGGAGCAGCCGTCAGAATCTGTAAACTGCCATGCGCCAGATAACGGCCATAAAGGTTATGTCCCAAATAATGTTCCGCCGCCCAAAGATAGCGGGAGTGACCGCGGGCCACCGCCGACCAGTTGCCACGACGCTGAACGGATGCACAGCCATAGCCCAATGACAGATTTCCCTGTGGGTCAGGTTCGGCACGGAATCCTTTCTCCACAAGCCGTTTTGCCATCTTCCGCTCCTGTGCATTCGATACTTTCGGCATATATTCCGGTTCCTGCCCATCAGCGGAAGTGTCTGAAACAAGACGCAGGTAAGCGGACGCCATTTCCTTGTCAAACTCCGATTTTCCGTCCGGAGTTCCCGCCATAGCCATCACTGCATAATGCATCGGGACTAATTTCCCCTTTCCATCGGGATGACGGCCGGACATCGACAACGGGAAGTTCAACTTATTACAATAGAAACGCATGGCAAGTAATGCATTTTTCACTGTTTCGTGCGCCAACTCGGATACGGCAAACTCTGTATGATTAAAGAGGTAGATCATATTTGTTGCTCCGTCCAAACCGCCGACAGCATAAGCCGGGTAGTGATTGCGGTGATGAAAAACGCCGCCATCGCTCTTGAACGACCCAAACAATCCGGGAGCCGGACGGCAACCGTAATCAATCCAACGGGAGAAGGATTTCAGGTATTGCAGCTTCTCCGGGGTATCTTCCATCATCAGGATACTTGCAATGCGACCGGTAGTTTGCGTGTTAAAGGAATCCATATCAATTCCGTTGCCCTCAGGTTTGGGATACACCTCGTTGGTTATCGCATACCAACGCAATGTCTGTTCGGCTTCCGGCAACTTTCCGGCTTCCCGAAGTACGTCTTTCATCAGGAAATAAGCCAGGTATAACCCGCGAACACTATATCCGTAATGGTGAATATTCCCCCAACAGCTACCATAAGCCACTCCCTGGTCGGTTATATGGTCATACATCGCCAGAAACTTCTGCTTCATTTCTTCCCGGATTTCCGACTTTGCAGCACTATTATTATAGGCTACGGCAATCCGCCGCATCAAATCAAAGTAAGCACGCATTTCTATGCCGAGTTTAGTCAGCATATCTTTATTCCAATTCGGAATAATCCGTTCATAGGCCTCGGCAGCACGTACCATATAAATAGGTACGCCCGATACCTGCCCGTTCTTGTAAGTAATCTGGTAGAAATCATATTTCTTGCGGATAGTCTCCACTTCCTTGTCCGAGAGCTTGCCTTTTGTATAATTCATGTCGCGGAAACGTTTCTCCAACAGTTGCATTTCTTCTTTTTGCTTGTCGCTGACAGGAGTCAATTCGATATCCGGCTTCAGAAGAGAGTGCTTATAAATAACCAGCCAGTGATTTTTTGTTTCGGGATTAACAAAAGGTACTTGCAAATCGGCTGTCTGCTGACGTGCATCAACCTTCGTTGCAGTAATCAAATGATCGATGAAAAGGCGTCCTTTTGCATTTGGGGCGACAATACGGAGTTCATTCATACCTTCTTCCGGTGTGCCTTGCATATCACGCTCATAACAAACCCATGCGGCACGCCAACCTTTAAAGTTGATTCCGAAAGGGAAGGAGGTGCATTTCTTTCCGTCTTTCAAAAATTCAAATTCAATGGTTGCTTTCTGCGGTTCTTCATTGTATATCCACACGATAAATGCCGAAAGATACAAGTCCTTGCCCGTAGGGTCTTTCTTTTCAAACTTCAGATCTTTCTTAAGCTCCAATACGGCACCGGGATTAAACGCCCATTCCATCGAATGTTTTCCGTCTTTATAATGTGTATCGGAGATAGATAATTGAGACCGGGTGGCGGAAATACATTCCGGTACTTGCGGATCTTCAAAAGAGAACATCCGCTCGTCCGTCACAACTTGCGCATAAAGAAATGCCGGACATAAGAGAGATAGCAGAGTGAATACTCCTAATTTCGTAAAAGCTTGTTTCATCATGGATTTATGGTCTTAGTTAGATTTATTTCTATTAATTCGGTTTTAAAATATCCTCACCTTGAAATCTGTAAACAGCACATGATTCTGTAAAAGGCGCAAACCAAAATGCCCGTCTCCCTCACTGCCGGTAATAGAATAACGGAACAGTTCTTCACCGTTAACGGAATAAGTGGTCACTCCTTTTTGTACACGAATACTAATCTGATACCATTGATTCGGAACAAGTAAATGCGGGGTATCCGTATATTCTCGAAGTAATGGTTTCACTTTATCATCCGCTACTCCGTAGTACTTGCCGTTATACCGGCGGAAACGGGTGGTGGAATTATCATTTCCCCCGTATCCAACGTAAAAAAGATCTAATGTATTATAGTTTTTAAAGACACCATTACGCCACTCGCTACGGGCAAAAAGATTATCAGGGTTTTTAGGATCATTGGCAGCCCAAAAGCAGTTTAAATCACTCAGGCGGTCATATTTCCCGCCTTTCATCACCATACAAATGCGATAGTTTATCTCATAATCACCCGTCAGGCGTTGCTGATACCACATCGTTAGCCCACCGGGCACGATTAGTTCTACTGTATCCGCACGCTCTATCATCTGCAAGGCACGGGATTCATCTTCAATCTTCCACTGTTGCACAGAGGTGTTTTCATGTTGTGCATACAGCATGACACTATTCAAAAGAAAAAAAGTAATCAGACAACAGCTTGTAGAGAATCGTTTCATCATCAATGGCATTAGTTTAAAGACATTCTTTTCGGATACAAAGAAACCCCTCTTTTTTCAAAAAGAGGGGTTCAAATTGTACAAAATATCTCAAATAATGTATCGTCAGAGAAATGGTAGATGAAAAAGAGTCAGAACTAGGATATTATGTAGGAGAATCTTAAGAGAGTAGTAAGCTTTTTCAAGGATGTATCTCTTTGAAAGCTGCATTTTCCTCTTTTACTTGCTGAATGGTCTGCTTCAATTCCCCGATCGGCAAATCATATCCATACCAGCCTGTATAACAGTCCACTACATACCATTTCCCATCGGCAGCCTGTTCAAATTCGACACGCAAGTCGATTTCTGATTCCTCATAACCTGCTTCGAACACTTTATGAACCGGCTCATTGAGAGTGAACTTAGAAACATAAATACCACCTTCTTCCTGCTCAATGCGTTCCTCCTTCATCGTTTCACTATCCAGCAACGGCCATTTTTCTTTGGTGAACGGAAACGTTTTCTCAGTTTCTCCGTCATCGGCCAATAAAGTAATCGGTGTCTTTAATGGAAACTTGATACGGGTATATTGGAATGCTGCACTGGACGTAAACTTATCAAGGAATGATTTAAAATCCTCACCGGACTGTGCTATCTCATTCTTCGCTTTAGCCCTGGAACTATTACCGCAAGAAATCAAAGACACTCCCAACAGCAACACACTGGCTAACAGACAACATACAAACCTTTTCACGTTCATAAATATATAATATTAGTGATTCATTCCCATAATACAAATGCTATCATTCAAGGCACAAAGATAATCACAAGTTCAACATCTTCATACACGAGAGTCGCGAAATAGAAAAATTACCGTTAAACAACTATAAATTACATATATTAGATGTGGGGATGACTATCTTTAGGGGGTATTTACTGTAACTAGTATCACTTTAAATCAGACATACTTATGACACACATTCATCCATTCCGTCTTTTCGTCTTTTTATTACTATGCTGTACACGAGTTATCACATTCGCCCAATCCGACAGTTACCAGACAATACCCGAATCTTTGCGGGGTTATTGGCAATACAAAACAGAGAACGTATCCGACTGGAACGGACCTCTCATTGGAGAGAATTTTGTAGAAGCTCTCTATACCGTTTTCCAGGTCGAACAAATGGAAAAGAAAACCGATGGAAGCTATCTCTTCCACCTGCGGAACCAAAATGGAAATAAAATGGATTTCCGTTTCACCCCTATCAGCGAAGATAGTGCTATCATCTTCTATCAAGGCTGGAAAGAACCTAAACACTGTGTCCGCAAGCAAATTCCCGACCACACGGAAATGCTTACTCCCACTACACTGCCTGACATCATTTACAAGAAATGGGTGGAAGGATTGTCCGGCAATGTTATATACGAATTTACACGCGATGGTAAATTTATATATGACGGAAAAACATGGGATATCGTATCTGCCGGACATTTCCTTAATAAAGAGTATCGTCTGCTCGCCAAAAACGGAGAACGGTACAAACTGCTTTACCTTAGCTTTCCTTTTCCCAACTCAATGAAGGTTGCAGCCGAATTACAGAATAAGACAGTATTTCCCATCGCAACTTCCCGCCCTGAAGTATATATCATCACCGGATGTTGGGTAAATCAGGCAACCGGCGAATGGACTATTGGTTTCTTTGAAAACTTCGCCGTATACCAATGCCGGTTCTGGGACTACGAATCCATACAAATTAAAAAGGATGAAACCGTCGTCAAACTAAAAAACAATACAACCCGCCTGACTCTATCTCTGAAACATAAGAACAGAGCTTCTTGCAACATTGCATTCGGAAAAGATAATCCACAAAAATATATCCTCTGTAACGGCAAACATCTACCGGACTACCCGTTAACCGATACTACACCGTTCATCGACAACGGGTACCGGACAGACAGCGTCACCCTCACCGGATACCTGCGCAATCTTCCTTCTTCACGCCCTTTCGACGTTAGCATACCTGACATGATTACAGGCAAAGAAGAAAAATACCAGACTGACATCGACTCGCTAGGACGGTTTACCCTGCGATTTCCCGTACTGAACAGTCATAATGTCTTTATCGACTGGGGACGTACGACCATCTGGTCGGCGGTAGAACCCGGAGAAACTTATTTCTTATACGTAGATTATGCCCAACAACAAAAGTTATTCATGGGAAAGAAAGCACGTGTACTCAACGAACTTCTCTCCCATGAAGGACTGAGGGAATCACTCGATTATAATGAAGAACAAAAAAGAAGTAATCTGGAGTGTCTGCACAAGACACAGGAAAGGCTTCATCGCCAACTGGAGTTCCGGAAGAAAACACTCCAAGAACATCCGTTACTTTCTGACAAATACCGCTACTACACCGAACAGGAACTACGATACGATGCGGCATCTACCCTGATGCAACGACGTTTCTCAGTAGACCGTAACAAACAGGAACATTTGGAAGACGAATTCATGAACTATATAGATTCTGTTTTTTACCCACATCCAGTACATCCTTATACTCTTCTCAGAGGGTATAATTCATTCATGAGAGATTACATTGGTTATATCGACGACACAACTCCATCATCCAACAGCCTAACCTTAACACCTCAAAATATGGAGAGACTTTACTTTGCCTTTGAAGCCGAAGGTAAAGTCCGGCTATCCGAAGAAGAAAAGAACGCACTACGCAGTTTCAGCAAATATCAAGAAGAAATTGAAAAGTTGCAGATTGCCAAAGCCGATTCAGCAACCATTAAGGCTTACACCAAGGAACAGGAAACTGTCATCAAACCCCAGATAGAAATAATAGAGCAACTCATTGCCAGAGACGGTCTTCTCAATGAATATATGACAGGACAGATGTACGTTAATGCAATCAACAACAGCATGGCAATTATCGACTCCCTTCAAATGGATAAGGACCTGAGAGAGATTCTAAAAACAAAGTACTATTATGAAATGCTTCAATATACCCATAAGGAATTGCCCGACAGCCTTATCAGTAAATTTAAAAAGGAAGTTACGAATCCTTCTTTGCAATCTTATGTTCTGGTCCAGCAACAGAAATATGATAAAGTATCACATAAAACCATCGAACATCCGGAAAGCCTGATGCCGAATGCCCCTCTGGAAGGAATAACGGACGGCGAACAGTTATTCCGCAAAATCATTGAGCCATACAAAGGGAAAGTGATTTATCTGGATATTTGGGGGACTTGGTGCGGTCCGTGCAAGGATATGATGCAATATGCGGGAAACATTAAGAATCTATTTGCAGGAAAAGAAGTCGTGTTCCTTTACCTTTGCAATCATTCGACAGACAAGTCATGGAAAAACATTATCAAAGAGTACGGTCTGACAAGCAAAAGTTCAGTCCATTACAATTTGCCCGACAAGCAACAGTCTGCCATTGAAAAATATCTTGGAGTCCATTCCTTCCCTACCTATATGTTAATAGATAAGGAAGGAAACATTGTAAACCGCAAAGCTCCCAGACCTACAATGGAAAACCAACTTCTAAATGCAGTCTATAAGGAACTGGAAAAGTAAGAGGTACTTACTTCTTCCGCAAATATTCATATCCGAAACGACAATACAAACATTTACGTTTATCACAATATTCTTTTTGCAACTGTATCAGCGCCTGACTATCCGCAGCAGAAGCTACCGGTAGTCCGGCGTCGCTCCAGGAGCGAATAATATGGTTATTCTCCGCTTTCAGTTCTTCCAGAAAGCGTCCGGCACGTTCGCACATTCCTTCATTGGCCTTGTGCAAACCATATGTATACAAGAAAGGGACAACGGTATTGATGATAATCAGGTCTTTCGACTGTTCTCCTAACAATTTTTCCCTTTGTGGAGAAGTACGACCGAATATATAATGATTCTCCCAATAAACAGAAGTACGGGTGGAGAGCAAAATTCTCACTTCCGCCAATGTCTCCGCCTCCAATAAACGGGAAAACAACTTGTCCCCTCTCTGATAAAGATAAGCCAGTTGTGCCAGCCGGATATGAGGAAAATTATCCGGGCGAAGCCGGAGAAAACGCCAGAGAGTAGCGTCCATTACCCGAAATATCTCAAACTTCCGTTGCAAATAATGAAATTCTTTGCTAAGACGCAGGCAGTATTCATCCTTTTGTTCTTCTTTCAGAAATGTATCTTCAAACAGTCCAGCATCCATTCATACACAGGTTCATGAAAGACACTATTGAAAATCCTACGGAATGTACTGATAGTGTATCCGCCTAATTGTGCCAGTTCTTCTACCGTCTTTACTT
>CXPW01000018.1_pt1 | contig 14734 bp, 14 predicted proteins | sample 591561 | NCBI WGS metagenome assembly CXPW01 (sample SAMEA3491279, study PRJEB9169) | human gut metagenome | biome: ENVO:mammalia-associated habitat; material: ENVO:feces | place: Bangladesh | collected 2010-04-07 | reverse complement strand
GTGGACGCCTATCGTAACANNNGGGAGTGTGGCTGCTTGCTTCGTTACTGCCGATAATAACTGTATATCTGAATATCCCGGCTTTTGATGAGCATAGTGCTTGGTATTATTTCGGGGGATTTTTCGGATATTTCCTTCTTGGTTGGTATACCAATCAGAACCACTTTACTTGGACGCAAATCGCGACTGCTTTTGTTTGTAGTGTACTACTTATGGTCGTCTCTTACAAACAGTCCGGTCTAGGGGTGAATGTGAATTGTTACTTGCACCCTTATGTAATACTTTTGTCTTTTGTAGTTTTTGCAAGCATAAAGAAGTTGTTCGCTCAATACCATCCTAAATCAAATGTACTGGTCTCTCTATCCTCATGTACATTCGGTGTTTACCTGATTCATTCTTTGTTGCTAAATACATTTCTGAAGCAGCAAGACATTTTGAATGAATTGCCTATTGAACTAGGTATCCTCTCTCGCTGGGGATTGACAGTGCTTATTGGTTTTTCTATTATGTTGTTGCTTCGTAAAATACCCGGACATAAATATTTAATTGGTTAAGCCTCATTCAAATAGTATTCCATTATAAATGATATTCAAATGATTCCTAAGATTATTCATTATTGTTGGTTTGGTCGTAATCCGTTACCGGCATCCGCATTAAAATGTATATACTCGTGGAGAAAATTCTTACCTAACTACGAGATTAAGGAATGGAATGAGGATAATTTTGATGTAAATATTATTCCTTATACCCGCGAAGCTTACGAAGCGAAGAAATATGCATTCGTGAGCGATTATGCGCGTTTTTATATTCTCTACCATTATGGTGGACTCTACTTTGATACGGATGTTGAGATTATCAAACCGATGGATGACATTGTAGAGAGAGGTAACTTTATGGGAATAGAGTTAGAAGCAAAACCCAAGGAAGGATTACCGCCATCAATCAATCCGGGACTTGGATTAGGTGCTTTTGGGGGAGTAAATCTTTATCATAAAGTGTTACAATATTATGCAGATCTACATTTTCTCATGGAGGATGGTAGCTTTAATCAAATAACTATTGTGACTCATACAACGAAAATTCTCTTGGAAAATGGCTTAAAAACATCCAATGAGATTCAAAAAGTAGACGATATATGGATTTATCCTCGAGACTATTTCAATCCTTTGGACAGTAATACCGGAAAACTTGTAAAAACAAAGCGTACGCGTAGTATTCATTGGTATACGAATAGTTGGAACTCAGAGAGTGCCTTGCGTACATATATAGTGCGTTGGGTACATCGAATCTTTGGTGTCAACTCATTAGATTGGTTGAAAAAGTTGATTGCTCATGTCCGCTAATTTATATCTTCCCTTATATCTTACTATCGTAACGATACTGACATTGGGGCAGTATGTTTCCTATAAGCGTAAGGCTTATGGAGCGTTGGTTATGGAGAGTCATGGCAAGACCGTGTTATCTTTGGTATTGGCTGTTTTTATGACATTTTTTATCGGTTCGCGTCCTGCTGCCTATATCTTCATTGATACGATGAACTATGTGATTGACTACAATGCAATGGAAGGTAATTATTTTGTAATCGATCACAATGCGACCAACTACTTATTTGACAATTTATTTGCTTGGATTGCCAGTGAGCAGTTAGGGTATTCTTTCTTTTTCTTGGTGATTGCTGCAATCTATTTCTGTGGAACTTGGTTTGCATGTAAACGCATTTTTCCATCGGATACTTTGGTCGCATTTTTAACATTTTTGGCAGCGTTTAGTACCTTCTCTTATGGTACGAATGGCATTAAGGCCGGTGCGGCAGCGGCTTTATTTTTAATTGCAATCTCATATCGCAATAATATTATCATTGCGGCGTTGATGCTATTTGTGACACTAGGCTTTCATCATTCAATGATAATGCCTATTGCCGCGTTTATTGCGGCCTACTTCTACAAAAATGCTAAGGTGTATTTTGGTGTTTGGTTCGTATGTCTTTTAATGGCAGCCGCGCATATAACATTTTTTCAAGAACTCTTTGCAGGCTATTCGGATGAAAGCGGAGCCGGTTATTTAACCTCAAGTGGTACAGGTTGGGGTGGTAAAGAAGGTTTCCGTATAGACTTTGTTATATATTCTGCGATGCCAGTATTCATTGGATATTGGGCTGTTTTTAAACGTGGGTTAAGGTCAGCGATGTATGAATTTATATTGTCAATTTACTTACTTTCCAACTCTGTGTGGATGCTTTGTATGTATGCAAACTTTACAAACCGTATAGCCTATCTTTCTTGGGGAATCTATCCTGTTGTATTAATTTATCCTTTTCTCAATGAGAAAATAGGTACTCAACAATATAAGATGTTGGCTAATGTGATTATTCTACACTTGGCATTCACCTTGTTTATGGAAATCATTTATTATTGAGACTGTATATGGCAAGAATAACAGTTATAATGGGCATTTACAATTGTGCAGATACCTTAGTAGAGGCATTGGAGTCTTTGGAGACCCAAACGTATAAAAATTTTAAGGTTATCCTTTGTGATGATGGGTCAAAAGATGCTACGTTGAAGATTGCAAAAGAATGGGCAGATACGCGACCAAATTACACCGTGATACAAAATGAACATAATATGGGACTGAATGTCACACTAAATCATTGCTTGAAGTATGTTGATACCGAGTTCGTAGCTCGTATGGATGGGGATGACCGCTCACTTTCGCATCGTTTTGAGCAAGAGGTTAAGTTTCTGGATGAACACCCCGAATATGCTATAGTTAGTGGTCCGATGCACTATTTTGATGAACAGGGGGTATTTATGAAGAGCAAAGGTCGTGGTGCTGTTACTAAACAAGATTTTATAGCCGGCACTCCTTTCTGCCATGCGCCTTGTATGGTACGCAGTGAGGTATATAAGGCTGTAAAAGGATATTCGGTAGATAAAAGGCTTCTGAGAATGGAAGATTATCACCTTTGGTTTAAAATGTATGCTGCCGGATATAGAGGATATATGCTTGAAGAACCTATATATGAGATGCGTGATGATAGAAATGCAATAGCAAGAAGAAATTGGATGACTCGAAAAAATGAAGCCTATGTACGATATATAGGCTATAAAATGCTGGATTTGCCATGGTGGGCTTATATCTATTGTTTACGACCTTTAGTATTGGCTGTTATGCCAGCTTGTTTGTATAATTATTTGCATAAGAAAAAATAATGAATAAAGTTATAAAACAAGATTTATATAGATATGAAGGCTATCATTGTGAAAAACTATCATGTCGGTTAAAATATATGTTAGTAACGCCTTCATTTCAATACGTGTATTTGTTTCGTAAGGCGTCAAATAGCCGCATGTTATTTTTTCGGTATTTTCCTGTAGAAGGCTACGATAAAATGCTATGAAAAAGAAGTTCTTTATTACAACCACCATTCCGACAACATTGGGATTCTTCGGAGGACAATGTAAAACTTTGAAGGAAGTATATGATGTATGCGCAGTATCTTCGCCTGATAAAGAATTAATTCCTTTTGCAGAACAAGAAGGGATTCGATTTAAAGCATTAAGAATGAAACGTGAGATTTCACTTCTGAACGATTTGATTGCTTTGTTCCTATGGATTTGGCTGTTGCTATGTGAACGTCCTTATGTGGTTCATGCGAATACACCGAAAGCCTCGTTGCTGGCGATGATTGCTGCATGGCTTACATTCCGACCTGTACGTATATATATGTGTCATGGTTTGCGATACCAAGGCTGCACTGGAATGAAACGCAAAATACTTATGTGGATGGAGCGTATATCCTGCTTTTGTGCTAATCATGTGATTTGCGTAAGTAAAGGCGTGCGAGAACAATTAGCGGAAGATGATATCTGTTGTTTGGAGAAGTCTAAAGTCATTTTGTATGGTAGTGCTAATGGTGTAGATACTGAATGGTTTGATCCTATGTTAGTGGATGATACGGCTGTAAAAACGGAATATGGTATTACAGAAAATGATTTTACTTGTGTATTTATTGGCCGTATAGTTCGAGACAAAGGGGTGGAAGAGTTAGTTAAAGTCACGAAAAGATTGCATGATGAAGGTTTGCCTATTAAATTACTACTTGTGGGCGGTCGGGAGAAAAAATTAGACGCGCTTTCAGAAAGCACAGAACAAATTGTAGCTAAGAATGACTTTTTTATGGAGTGTGGTCAACAGAGTGACGTTCGCCCGTTTATAAAAACATCTAAGTTGCTTGTCTTGCCTTCTTATCGTGAAGGTTTCGGCCAAGTATTAATAGAAGCTAATTCATTGGGAATTCCTGTGATAGCATCAAGGATTATGGGTTGCAAAAATGTGGTAAATGAGGATATGAATGGGTTGCTTTGTGAGCCTCATGATGCTCAGTCTTTGCATGATGTGATGAAAGTACTACTAGAAAATAAAGAGCTTTATAATAATATAAAAAAGAATTGCAGGGAATATGTTATAAGTCATTTTGACAGAAAAAAGGTGATAAGTGCCTATGTAGAATATTACAAATCATTTCTGATGTAGTAGGGTGTGTACTCTTTTGAATATAAAATATCATTTTTCAATATGCTTATGTTGCATATAAAACTTATGATGATTTATGTATAAACTATTTTTTAAACGGCTGATTGATTTTTTTATTGCCTTTATAGCGTTGAGCATTCTGCTCATTCCGTTGGCAATCATTACCTTATGGTTGCATTTCGCTAATAAAGGTGCCGGAGCATTTTTCTTTCAAGAGCGTCCCGGTAAAAACGGCAAGATTTTTAAGATTGTCAAGTTCAAAACTATGACCGACGAGTGCGATGCCAACGGCAATCTTCTGCCTGATGAGATGCGGTTAACGAAAGTAGGAAAATTTGTACGTACTACAAGTATTGACGAATTACCGCAGTTTTGGAATGTGCTGGTGGGCGATATGTCACTAATTGGTCCCCGTCCATTACTGGTTCAATATTTACCTCTGTATAGCCAAGAACAGGCTCGCCGTCACGAAGTACGCCCAGGGATCTCCGGTTGGGCACAGTGTCACGGTCGTAACTCATTGTCATGGAGCAAGAAGTTTGCCTTGGATGTATGGTATGTTGACCATTGTACACTAATGACCGATATTAAAGTGATTTTTATAACGATCAAAAAGGTGCTTGTACGCGATGGAATCTCACAAGAGGGTAATGCTACCATGAAACCTTTTAACGGAAACAATTAATGTATTTATACGGTGCAAGTGGTCATGCCAAGGTGATTATTGATATTATAAGGGCACAAGGCGGGATAGTTGAAGGTTTGGTGGATGATAACCCCAATCTTAAAGAATTAGGGGGTATTTCTGTGTTGCATGATTCTGTTGGGTTATCTCCTTTTATTATTAGTATTGGCAACTGCAAAATACGCAAGATGATCGCTGAACGACTTGACTGTGAGTTTACAACAGCAATTCATCCATCTGCTATCATTTCGCCTACTGCCACAATTGGCGAGGGTACAGTGATAATGCAAGGTGCTATTATCCAAACAGAAGTACAGATAGGCAAACATTGCATTATCAACACAAAGGCAAGCGTCGACCACGAGTGTGTGATTGGTGATTATGTGCATATAGCACCTGGCTGCACCATTAGTGGTGATGTGTATGTTGGCGAGGGAACTTGGATTGGAGTGGGAACAACCATTATTCAAGGCATCCGTATTGGTAAGAACTNCTGTTCCGTGAAGAATACGTACACGGTCCATGCCGACCAATATAGCATCGTCAATAAAATAAGTGACTGCTTGCAATGCTTCGTNCAACCGATACTCCTTCAATCATCAGTTTACGTACAGCCTGGATATACCAGCGGGCCGGAATAATATCCGATATCAACTGAAGAATCAACGGCATACTCTCCACAGGGAAAATCATACCGGACAACACCATGGTAGGCATCATCAGAATCATGCCGGAAGCCAGCATAGCCGCCACTTGTGTACGTGTTACCGATGAAATCAGCAATCCCAACGACAACGAGACAAAAATAAACAGCAAAGACACCACCACCAACCAAAACAGGCTGCCCACTACCGGTACATCCAGTACAAATACAGAAAGCAACAGAATCGTCACCAAATTGACAAACGACAATACAAAATAAGGAACTGCCTTCGCCAGAATGATAAACAGCGGTTTGACAGGCGATACCAACAAGACTTCCATTGTGCCTGTTTCCTTCTCACGGACAATAGAGATAGAAGTCATCATTGCGCAAATCAACATCAAAATCAATCCCATTACTCCCGGAACAAAGTTATAGGCGCTCTTCATTTGCGGGTTATACAGTAACTTTATGTCCGGAGTCAGACGAGCCGACGACGATATGCCCGGAGATATCATCTCCTGTCCTACCGCAGACACAATGCCCGTAGCATAGTTGATTTGCGAGGTCGACATATTAGGGTCTGTTGCATCCACAATCAACTGGACACGTGCGTCACCGCAATAAAGTCCGTCGGCAAAATGTTCGTTAAAGACAACCACCATATCTATTTTATTTTTCAAGAAGGCAGCCTCCATTTCCCGCGGAGAATGAAAACGCCTGGTGACAGTGAAATACTCACTAGCATCCAGCCGATCAATGATTTTCCGTGTCACCACATCATTAGAGGGATCGAGAACAGCAAGCCGGACATTTTTTACCTCCGTACTGATAGCGAAGCCGAATAGGATAATCTGCACGACAGGCATTCCCAACAGAATCAGCATCGTACGCCGATCCCGGAAAATATGGTAAAACTCCTTCTTTACGAAAGCTATAAACTGTTTCATAATCAATCTGCTTTACGTACCGCATGGCGGGCCAATTGTTGGAAAACATCATCCATTGTATCTGCTCCGAACTGCTGCTTCAGACGGGCCGGTGTGTCAAGAGCCTTGATCTGCCCGTCCACCATAATGGAAATCCGGTTACAATATTCAGCCTCATCCATATAATGCGTAGTTACAAATACAGTAATTCCCCGGTCAGCTGCCTGATAGATCAGTTCCCAGAACTGCCGGCGCGTAGCAGGGTCCACCCCGCCCGTAGGTTCATCCAGAAAGACAATTCTCGGCTCATGGAAAATAGAGACCGAAAAAGCCAGCTTCTGTTTCCAGCCCAAAGGAAGGCTTTTAACCAACGTGTTCCGCTCGGCAGAAAATCCCAAGCGTTCCAGCAGTTCATCAGTCTTCTGTTCTATATCTTTTTCCTTCATCCCATAAATCCCCGCAAACAGGCGAATGTTCTCCCAAACCTTCAAATCCTCATATAGAGAGAATTTTTGGCTCATATAGCCAATATGCTTTTTCACTTGTTCCGCTTCCCGGGATATATCAAATCCGGCGACTTTCCCTACCCCGGACGTCGGCTTGCTTAGTCCGCATAACATACGCATTGCAGTCGTCTTTCCTGCTCCGTTTGCTCCCAGGAAACCGAAAATTTCTCCACGGTTCACTTGAAAAGAAATATGGTCGACCGCAGTGAAATTGCCGAAACATTTTGTCAGTTGTTCTACTTCAATAACAGGAGCCATTGTATGTTGTACTTCTTCCCGTTCCAACGAAGGCGGACAAAGAATGGAAGCAAATTCCTGTAAAATCCGTTCGGGAGTATCAATTCCATGAATCTCTCCATGATTGATAAAAGCTATCCGGTCGCACTGGCGGGCTTCATCCATAATAGGAGTCGAAACAATAATCGTAATGCCCTGTTCCCGTAAGTTTCGCAACATCTGCCAGAACTCTTTACGAGACACCGGATCAACTCCTGTGGTAGGTTCATCCAAGAACAAAATATCGGGTTTGTGAATCAGCGCACAACTTAATGCAAGTTTCTGCTTCATACCTCCCGACAAAGCTCCCGCTCTCCGCTTCTTAAAAGGCTCTATCTGTTGATAAATATCTTTAATCAAAGCATAATTCTCTTGAATCGTCGTATGGAATACGGTAGCAAAAAACTCCAGATTCTCTTCTACCGAAAGATCCTGGTACAAAGAAAAACGACCGGGCATATACCCCACTTTGGTACGAATCAGTTCATAGTCTTCCACCACATTCAGCCCTCCGACAGTTGCCGAGCCTTTATCTGCAAGCAACAGGGTCGTCAAGATGCGGAACAACGTACTCTTGCCCGCACCATCGGGACCAATAAGCCCGAAGATTTCCCCCTGCTCTACAACAAGAGAAACCTCTTTCAGAGCTTCCACTTTTCCGTAGCTCTTACTTACATACTTTACAACGACTATAGGTTCTCCTTTTCTCATCTTTCCGGTTCTTCGTCATCAAAATTTGACTCCGCCATACATACCAATTTTCAACGCTCCGTCATTTTCCACGGCAATTTTTACCGCATACACCAGATTGGCACGTTCGTTCTTCGTCAGAATGGTTTTGGGTGTAAATTCCGACCGTTCGGAAATCCACGTAATTACACCCGTATAAGCCTTCTGCTCCGAATTTCCATAATCGGAATATACCGTCACCTTATCACCCAGTTTCACTTGTGATAGCTGCTCCGAAGTGATGTAAGCCCGCAGATACATACGACCTATTTCGGCCACCTTAAACAGAGGTTTGCCAACAGCCGCCAGTTCACCGGCTTCTGCATATTTCGCTAATACCGTGCCTTCAATCGGCGACTGAATATGACACTTATTCAATTGGTCTTTCACTTGTGCCACTTGTATGGCAACGGAGTTTCCCTGCTCCGTCAAACTATTCGTGCTATTCAGCAACGATGATTCTTGAGCTGCAAGCTGTCGTTCAAGCAGTTTAACCTGCGCATCCCAGTCATCCAATTGTTTCTGGTTTGCCGCTCCTGCCGTAAGCAAATTCTCCACTCTCTTTTTCTCCCGCTCAGCCGTAGCAATCTGCTGTTTGGTAGCAGCAATTTGTTTGGCTAAATCCGGACGCTGGCTTTCCACCGATTTCATGTTAGCCTCCAGTTGTAGTTTTTTCAAGTACAACTGAAGCGTATCCACCAGGCCGATTTCCTCTCCAGTCTGCAACCGCTTCCCTTCCTCAATATCCAAATTCAACAATTTGCCGGCAGCTTCAGCGGAAACTATAACTTCCGTTGCTTCAAACGTGCCTGTCGCATCATAGTCAGGCGTTCCATTTCCGCAGGCAGATAGCATTGTCAATGCTATCCCTCCTATTCCTATTTTTATCATTCGTTTCATATCCGAAGAAAATCTAATTAATGGTTTGTAGTATATTTCAATTGATAGATACCTTTCAACCGCTGGATTTCGTGCATCGCTTTCGTCTGGCGTGCCAAACTTTCATTCGTCAGTTCCCGAAGCATCTCAGTCACCGTCAAAGTACCGTTCGCCACTTTGGCTTCCGCCGATTTCCGAATGTTGGTACGCAAGCGGATAATCTCGTCATCATCCTTCATCTGTTTCTCCAATGAACGAATTGCCTGATCCTGCTGCGTCATTTCCAGACGCGTATTAAAAAGAAACACATCACGGTTATTATTCAGTTGCCGACGTTTGTTCTCAATCACCTGCCGGTCATTCTTCAGTGTATACAGACTCCCGAAATTCCACGAGAGTCGGACACCGGCTATATAATAAGGAGAGAACTCATTCTTCAGCATATTCAATCCCGGATTCCCATAAGCACCTTGCACATATAATCCAAACTGTGGCAAGTGGCGTACATTCAATGCTTTCTCCTGTATCTGCAACCCTGCATCCTGCGCATCAAACAACGACAGTTCCGGCCGGCGGATGTCGCTGACTGCCGAAACATCATTTTGCGGAACCGGTTTCTCCAGTTGTGTTTCCTGAGATAATTCCTCGCCTATCAATATGGAAAGCATCTCCAGATACGCAACGCGCAAGGAAGCAAGTTCCACTCTTTTCTGCAGCGTGTTCAACTGCTCCACCTTCACAGCGTCCAGATCAGCCTGATTAGCAATTCCATTTTCCACATAGGCGGTGATCTGACGATAATTCCGTCCCAACTCATCCTGCAACAAAGCATTCTGCCGCAACTGCTCATCCAGTAAAAGTATCCCGAAATAAAGATCATTTACCCGGCTATTCAACGAATACATATCCACGTTCAGCTTCTCTTTCTCCACGTCAGCCTCCGCTATCGTCTGTTTCTTCTGCATCCGGATTCCTCCACCGTCCCAGATTTTCTGTTGCAGTTCCAGCATTACCTGATATTGGTCTTTAGGCAATCTCTTTAGTTCTACACCGGGAATCTTCACCGGCAATTCCGTCACATCACTTTGATAAGAAGCCTTGGCCGAAAGAGCAAACTGAGGCAGATAACCTTTGGCCGCATTCTCCAGATTATATTCCTTTGTCTTCTCCACCAATCCATATTGATGTACCAACGGATAATTTTCCTGCGTCTTTCGTTGACATTCCTCCAACGTGATTTGCGCATACATCCCCGATACAAACAATAAAAAGGAGAGACTGAAAACCATTCTTTTCATACGCATCTTTTTCTATTAGTTTTTCGAAAGACAAAGATAAGAGGTTTCAAATATACAGTCACTCTCTATGAGTTGGTAAATATGTTCCAATAGTTCGATAAATCAGAAAAAAAGAATTAAGAAATATCTTTTTATTACCTTTGCAGGAAAAGAAAAAAAAGAATGGAACAGAAGAAAGCACCGTTAGACTTGGGACTTAAAATGTTGGAGAACTACAAAATTGTTCGTCATAACGAATTTCGTTTTATTTCCTCTGAGTTCGGATTCGTCAACAGCTTCATTAAAATGGAACCGAGTCTTTTCGCGTTCGGACAGCCGTATCGTATAAAAGAAGGTCGTATCGCACTGGTCAAACAAGGCGTTGCACGTGTTTCTATTAATCTGATAGAACATAATCTGCAAGCAGGACACCTATCATTAATGACTCCCACCTCTATCATTCAGGTCATAGAAGTCTCTCCTGATTTCGATATGCAAATGATAGCCATAGATAACAACTTCCTCCCTATCTCCGAGAAAGAAGATTTTTTCACCTATCTCTTACATCATCAAAGAAACATTCTGTTATCATTAACTCCGCAGGAACATATACAACTAGAGAAGTATTTCAGTTTAATCTGGAGCATTCTGCAAGAACCTCCTTTCCGCCGGGAAGCTATACGACATCTTATCGCCAGCCTTTTATACAATATAGAATATATAGCTAAACACTATAATCAAATGAAAGGAGAACGTTTGACACATCAAGAGAGTATTTTCCAGCAATTTATTTCTCTAGTCAACTCTTATAGCAAGACAGAACGCAATGTCGGCTTTTACGCAGACAAGTTATGCCTCACCCCCCGTTACCTGAACACCCTCATCCGGCAGACCAGCCAACAAACAGTAATGGACTGGATAAACCAGTCCATTATACTAGAAGCTAAAGTATTGCTAAAACATAGCAACCTGCTTGTCTATCAAATTTCTGATGAATTGAACTTCCCTAATCCTTCTTTTTTCTGTAAGTTTTTCAAGCGAATGACAGGAATGACGCCACAAGAATATCAGAAATCGGAATGAGTTCTTATTTTGAAAACTCTTTGATTCTCTGTTCTTCTTCCAATTTACAAATCAGCAGCGTATCATCTTTTTCGGCAATAATATATCCGTCCAATCCTTGTATTACCACGCGCTTTTCTTCACTGGTATGAACAATACAATTCTTGCTTTCATACAAACGAATATCAGTTCCCACCATAGCATTGCCCGATTTATCCTGTGGCAATAGTCCACGGAGGGCTCCCCATGTCCCTAAATCCGACCAGCCGAAAGAAGCAGGAAGCACATAGATCTCCTGTGCCTTCTCCATTACTGCATAGTCAATAGAAATACTTTCACAGGTCGGAAACAGCTTCTTGATTGATTCATTTTCTTTTTCAGTATAGAAATCCGGGAAAATACGATCAAAAATCTGTGCTATCCCCGGAGCATATACACGCATCACGGAAGTAATAGTACGCACATTCCATACAAAGATTCCTGCATTCCAAAAGTAATTGCCTTCCAACAGATATTTCTCGGCCGTTTCTTTGTCCGGTTTTTCCTTAAATGCATCTACTGTAAATATCTCCTTATCAGTTTGAAGCTGGTCGGCGGCGGCAATATAACCGTATCCCGTTTCCGCACGGGTCGGCCGGATACCGATTGTCACAATGGCACTGCTATCATCAGTGAAACGAAGAGCCTTCTCCACCACCCGACGGAATTCTCCCGTATCAATAACCAATGCGTCCGAAGGAGTCACCACCACATTAGCATTCGGATGTTTTTTCTTTATCTTCCAACAGGCAAAAGCAATACAAGGGGCCGTATTCCGCGCACAAGGTTCCGCCAGAATATTACTTTCCGGAATTTCCGGCAACTGTTCCCGAACAATATCTATATATTTTTCTGAAGTTACCACCCACATATTTTCTCTGGGACAGACACCGTCAAACCGATCTGCCGTCAACTGAATCAATGAGCGTCCACATCCCATTACATCTATAAATTGTTTGGGACATTCCGGCGTGCTCATCGGCCAAAAGCGGCTACCGATGCCACCAGCCATTATTACCACATGATTATCCATACCTGTTATTCTCCTATAAAAACACATTTGAAATAATTGCGCAATTTACTCCAAAATATCCAACTTTACAAGAAAAACAAAACACTTTTATCATAAATCCATAGTAATAACAGGAGTACTATTTCGTTGATTGGCAAAATATGTCCCTTCTAAGTAACAAGAGACACCCCTCCTCCTTTTCGCTAAAATTAGGTCAAATATTCCTTTTTATTGATTAAAAAGGTAAGTGTTTTCCAGACGATAATTGCATTTCATTCTCTTTTATCTATATTTGTGCCCGCATTTTTATCACATTTTATTAGCCACCCTATTCAAAATTTACAAAACCAAGATAAGCCGGATGGAAAAAATTAACGCAATAATTACAGGAGTCGGAGGATATGTTCCCGATTATGTTTTGACCAATGATGAGATTTCTAAAATGGTAGATACCACCGACGAATGGATTATGGGGCGTATTGGCATAAAAGAAAGACGTATCCTGAAGGATGAAGGACTAGGGACCTCCTATATAGCCCGTAAAGCAGCGAAGCAGTTGATACAACGTACCAGAACGAATCCGGACGATATTGATTTGGTTATTGTTGCTACCACCACTCCTGATTATCGTTTTCCTTCCACTGCATCCCTTTTATGNTCCGAAGAATTCGCCTTACTCAGAGTCAATGAATATCCCGTTTCTGGTTCGTTNNNNGGAGAAGAAAACTCCCGGAGCAACAGCCAGAATCAACGCAACACCGGCTGTAAGCACCAACGTGACAATTACTCCTGTACGGTTCTCTTTCAGCTTCAGGATATCCGGTTTGCTCAGAATCTCTTTCAAAGCAAAAATCGCTAACAACGGAATTGTAAATTCGGCTATTACAAGAATGGAGGATACCGCACGGAATTTATTATACATCGGAATATAATCGATGAAGAAATCAGTCAGCCCCATGAAGTTCTTTCCCCACGAAAGAAGGATAGAGAAAATGGTGGCTCCCAACAGTGCCCATTTGAGCGGTCCTTTAACTATAAAACATCCCAAAATAAACAGGAACACAACAAACGCTCCGACATATACCGGCCCGGCAGTCCACGGCTGATCGCCAAAATAGGGCGTCAACTGCGAATAAAGGTTTCCGTACATCGGGTTTGCTTTTGCCATAGCAGTTTCATTCTGTGACAAAGTAGTAGAACAGCCCCCTCCCTTAACGTTGGGCACTAATAGAGTCAGTGTTTCACCTATGCCATAGCTCCAATTTGTAATATAATCGCGGTCCAGTCCGCTACTGGTCTGGTTGGCAGCAGGACCTTCCTGTTTCAGTTCGCTCTTACCGCGCATGGTCTCCTTACTATACTCGTAAGTATGGTACAAGTTGGAGATATTTACGCAAACTCCTACCACAGCAGCTAATGCAAGAATAGCGCTAGCCTTAAAGAAATGCGGCAATTCCTTCTTTTCATAAGCATCAACAAAATAAGCTATTATAAAGAACAGGATCACAAACATGAAGTAATAACTCATCTGAATGTGATTCGACTGAATCTGAAGAGCAATAAACAAGGCTGTAATAACCCCTCCTAACAAATATTTCTTCCGATAAGCCAATACGACACCGGCAATCGTAGGCGGAATATAAGCCAATGTAACAAACTTCCAGATATGCCCCGCCGGTATCAGAATAAAGAAATAGGAAGAGAATGCCCATATAATCCCCCCTAGTCCTGCCAGCCATGCTGATAATCCGAATGCTCGCAGAAGGATATAAAAGCCCAGCATCATAATGAAAGTCAGTACGACATAGCCGGGAAGGTATAACTGATACACCTTTTCCACCCACTTCAAAGTCTTTGTTGAATCGTAGCTCGGAGACATCTGATAGGTAGGCATACCGCCAAAAATAGAGTTTGTCCAGCGTGTACGTTCTCCGGTACGTTCGAGATATTCCTTGGATTCTTGCCCTGCACCAACTCCGGCCACCGAATCGTGCTGAAACAGAATACGACCTTCGATATCAGCCGGAAAGAAATAAGCAAAAGAAAGAATGATAAAAGCCAGAATGGCAATTAAGTCTGGAAGGATTTTCTTCATAATATATTGATAGTTGATAAATGATAATTNANAGNTGANAANNATNNCNGACTGCCGGTGAGACAG
>CXPW01000050.1_pt1 | contig 14844 bp, 15 predicted proteins | sample 591561 | NCBI WGS metagenome assembly CXPW01 (sample SAMEA3491279, study PRJEB9169) | human gut metagenome | biome: ENVO:mammalia-associated habitat; material: ENVO:feces | place: Bangladesh | collected 2010-04-07 | reverse complement strand
AGGAGTAGTCTACGCCGGAATTGGTGCCGGACTATCCGCCTATGACTTAAAGACTGAAGAACAATCGTTGACTACAAAGCTAAATTGTCTACATATAATAAGGTGGAAGATATTCCGGCTGACGTAATGCGTGAAGCTAAAATCTTAGGCTTCTCTGACTTCCAGATTGCACGTTTCGTACTGAACCCGACTGGAAACATGGAGAAAGAAAACTTGGCTGTACGTGCTCATCGTAAAGCTATGGGGATTCTTCCGGCAGTAAAACGCATCAATACGATTGCTTCCGAACATCCGGAACTGACTAACTATCTGTATATGACGTATGCAGTGGAAGGTTATGATGTGAACTATTATAAGAATGAAAAATCAGTAGTCGTGCTGGGTTCGGGTGCTTACCGTATCGGTAGCTCTGTTGAATTTGACTGGTGTTCGGTGAATGCGGTTCAGACTGCCCGCAAACTGGGATACAAGTCTATCATGATTAACTACAACCCTGAAACGGTTTCTACTGACTATGATATGTGCGACCGTCTGTACTTCGATGAACTTTCGTTCGAACGTGTGCTCGATGTGATTGACCTCGAACAACCTCGCGGTGTGATTGTGTCGGTAGGCGGACAGATTCCGAACAACTTGGCTATGAAACTTTATCGTCAGTCGGTTCCTGTGTTGGGTACTTCGCCGATCTCTATCGACCGTGCTGAAAACCGTAACAAGTTCTCTGCAATGCTTGACCAACTGGGTATCGACCAGCCGGCTTGGCAGGAGCTGACCAGTCTCGAAGATGTGAAAGGCTTTGTGGAAAAAGTAGGTTATCCGGTGCTGGTTCGTCCTTCTTACGTTCTTTCGGGTGCGGCAATGAATGTTTGCTATGATGATGAAGAATTGGAAAACTTCCTGAAAATGGCTGCCGAAGTATCTAAAGAATATCCGGTAGTTGTTTCACAGTTCCTCGAGAATACAAAAGAAATTGAGTTCGACGCTGTGGCACAGAACGGTGAGGTGGTAGAATATGCTATCTCTGAACACGTAGAATTTGCGGGTGTTCACTCCGGTGATGCTACACTGGTGTTCCCGGCACAGAAGATATACTTTGCAACTGCCCGCCGCATCAAGAAGATCAGCCGTCAGATTGCTAAGGAACTCAATATCTCCGGTCCGTTCAATATCCAGTTCCTGGCTCGTAATAACGAGGTGAAAGTAATTGAATGTAACTTGCGTGCTTCTCGTAGTTTCCCGTTCGTATCTAAAGTACTGAAACGTAACTTTATCGAAACGGCTACCCGCATCATGCTTGACGCTCCATACTCGCGTCCTGATAAATCGGCTTTTGATATTGACTGGATCGGTGTGAAAGCATCGCAGTTCTCCTTCTCACGTCTGCATAAGGCCGATCCTGTATTAGGCGTAGATATGTCTTCTACGGGTGAAGTGGGATGTATCGGTGATGATTTCTCCGAAGCACTGCTGAACTCAATGATTGCTACCGGCTTTAAGATTCCTGAAAAGGCGGTAATGTTCTCTTCCGGAGCAATGAAGTCTAAAGTTGATTTGCTGGATGCAAGCCGTATGTTGTTTGCCAAAGGATATCAGATTTATGCTACCGCCGGTACTGCTGCCTTCTTGAATGCTCACGGTGTAGATACGACTCCGGTTTATTGGCCGGATGAAAAACCGGGTGCGGAAAACAATGTAATGAAGATGATTGCCGATCACAAGTTCGACTTGATCGTTAACATTCCGAAGAATCACAGTAAACGTGAGTTGACGAATGGTTATCGTATCCGTCGCGGTGCGATCGATCATAACATTCCGTTGATTACGAATGCCCGTCTGGCAAGTGCCTTTATCGAAGCGTTCTGTGAATTGAAGCTGAGTGATATTCAGATTAAGAGCTGGCAGGAATACAAATAAGAACTATTATAATTCTTAATAAGTGCCCGCTATTGACAGCCTGTTAATAGCGGGTTTTCTTGTTTTATTTTTTATCTTTGCTACTTCGTAATTAGTAACTTGTAATTAGTAGTTGAAATATGCTTGTGCTTTTATCTTGTGCCAAGACAATGAGTGATGTTTCAAAGGTGAAGGTTTCTTTGACTACGGTTCCCCGTTTTCAAAAGGAAGCCTCTGAGATAGCTTTGCAGATGTCGCAGTTTGCTGTCGGCGATCTGGAACGTTTGTTGCGTGTGAATGCTAAAATAGCAGTAGAGAATTATAAGCGTTATCAGGCTTTCCATGCGGAAGAAACTCCGGAATTGCCGGCTTTGTTCTCTTATACGGGAATCGTGTTCAAGCGGTTGAATCCGAAAGACTTCTCTGCCTCAGAACTCGAATATGCACAGGAACATTTGCGGCTGACATCTTTTTGTTACGGTTTGTTGCGTCCGCTGGATGTGATTCGCCCCTATCGTCTCGAAGGAGATGTGGTATTGCCGGAGTTGGGTAATCAGACGATGTTTTCTTACTGGCGGTCGCGCCTGACGGATACGTTTATACAAGACATCAAACAGGCGGGAGGTATTTTATGCAATCTGGCCAGTGACGAAATGAAAAGTTTGTTTGACTGGAAACGGGTGGAGAAAGAAGTGCGTGTCGTGACCCCTGAATTTCATGTGTGGAAGAACGGAAAACTGGCTACGGTGGTAATATATACCAAGATGTCTCGTGGTGAAATGACGCGTTTTATCTTGAAAAATGGAATAGAGAATCCGGAAGATTTGAAAGGATTTTCGTGGGAAGGCTTCGAGTTTGATGAGGCTCTTTCGGATGAGAGGCGGTTTGTATTTATTAATGGTCAGGGAGGATAAAGAGTATGACGGAAGTTGAAAAGATGCGTAACGGCCTGTTGGCAGATATGTCTTCGCCGGAGTTGCAGGTGCGTTTTGAGCATGCCAAGAAATTGTTGGCTCGTATGCGGGGAATGAGTACGTATGATGAAGGGTACAGGAAATTACTGGAAGAACTGGTGCCGAGGATTCCTGAAACTTCGGTTATTTGTCCGCCTTTCTATTGCGATCATGGGGACGGAATCAAGCTAGGCGAGCATGTGTTTGTCAATGCTAACTGCACATTTCTGGACGGCGGATATATCACGATTGGTGCTCATACGCTTATCGGGCCTTGTGTGCAGATTTACACACCGCATCATCCGATGGATTATTTGGAAAGAAGAGGCTCCAAGGAATACGCTTATCCGGTGGCGGTTGGTGAGGACTGCTGGATTGGTGGCGGAGCTATTATATGTCCCGGTGTGACGATTGGTGATCGTTGTGTGATAGGAGCGGGAAGTGTCGTGACGAAAGATATTCCTGATGATAGTATCGCAGTCGGGAATCCGGCGCGTGTAATCCGACGTAGGGACTGAAAAAAATAATTATAGTTTGCGGGCTGATAATCAGTAACTTCACGGAATTATACATAAAAAGTTTGAAAAATAATTCGATAAATGTTTGCAGATTTCAAAAAATGCCGTACCTTTGCATCGCTTTTGAAACGGAAGTGTAAGGGCGTTTAGCTCAGCTGGTTCAGAGCATCTGCCTTACAAGCAGAGGGTCGGCGGTTCGAATCCGTCAACGCCCACACAAAAACGAAACACTTCCGGCTCATTAACAAGGGCGTTTAGCTCAGCTGGTTCAGAGCATCTGCCTTACAAGCAGAGGGTCGGCGGTTCGAATCCGTCAACGCCCACTACCAAAAGGGAAGTCTTACGAAGAAATTCGTGAGACTTTTTTTATTTCTTACCTCTTTTATACAAACTTTCTTTGTCCTTTTGCCTTATAACTCAGGAAAAAGAGTTAATTTTGCAGTCTGATAATTATCTAAGAAAACGTATGGAACTTGATGTATTAACGGCCATATCTCCGATTGATGGTCGATATAGAGGCAAAACTAAAGCTTTGGCAGCTTATTTCTCTGAATTTGCACTGATTAAATACCGTGTACAGGTAGAGGTGGAATACTTTATCACCTTGTGCGAACTCCCTTTGCCGCAATTAAAAGGAATCGATAACAGTGTGTTTGAAACTCTGCGTAATATTTACCGTAACTTTTCGGAAGCAGATGCACAGCGTATTAAAGATATCGAAAGTGTAACCAATCATGATGTGAAGGCCGTAGAATACTTCCTGAAAGAAGAATTTGACAAAATGGGGGGGATGGATGACTATAAGGAATTCATTCACTTCGGACTGACTTCTCAGGATATAAACAATACGTCTGTTCCTCTTTCTATCAAGAAAGCGCTCGATAAAGTGTATTATCCGTTGATTGAAGAACTGATTGCACAGTTAAAAACTTATGCAACAGATTGGGCTGATATTCCGATGCTTGCCAAAACTCACGGTCAGCCGGCTTCTCCTACCCGTTTAGGTAAAGAAGTAATGGTATTCGTTTACCGCTTGGAACGTCAGCTGGCTATGTTGAAGGCTTGCCCGATTACCGCTAAGTTTGGCGGTGCTACCGGCAATTACAATGCACATCATGTGGCATATCCTCAGTATGACTGGAAACAGTTCGGTAATCGTTTCGTTGCAGAAAAACTGGGACTGGAACGTGAAGAATATACGACTCAGATTTCAAACTATGATAACCTCTCTGCTGTTTTTGATGCAATGAAGCGTATCAATACTATAATGGTAGATATGAACCGGGACTTCTGGCAATATATCTCTATGGAGTATTTCAAACAGAAGATAAAAGCCGGAGAAGTCGGTTCGAGCGCAATGCCGCACAAAGTGAACCCGATTGACTTCGAAAATGCGGAAGGAAACTTGGGGATCGCCACTTCCATTCTGGAACATTTGGCTGTGAAGCTTCCGGTTTCCCGTTTGCAGCGTGATTTGACCGACTCTACCGTTCTGCGTAATGTAGGCGTACCTTTCGGGCATATTGTGATTGCAATTCAGAGTTCTTTGAAAGGACTTCGCAAACTATTATTGAATGAACCGGCTATTTACCGTGATTTGGATAACTGCTGGAGCGTAGTAGCTGAGGCTATCCAGACAATCCTGCGCCGTGAGGCTTATCCGCATCCGTATGAAGCGTTGAAAGCTTTGACGCGGACAAATCAGGCGATTACGGAAAATTCTATCAAAGAGTTTATCGAAGAACTGAATGTAAACGAAGATATTAAAAAAGAGTTAAGAGCAATTACTCCGCATACTTATACGGGGCTTTAATTGTTTACTTATACAATAAACGTGTTTTTTAAATAGGCCGTGAGGCCAAAGTCTAATTTTATTCGAATAAAAAAATGAGCACAGAAAACGAAGAATGGCGCGAAAATTCTTTCAATGAAGAGAATACAGGTGCCGGCCGTGATGGTAACAGGTCGTACAACAGAGAGGGAGGAGAACGTCCGTATCGTCCTTCTTACAACCGTGAAGGTGGGGATCGTCCGTATCGCCCGAGATTTAATGCCAACAATGAAGGGGGCGAACGCCCACAGCGTTCGTATGGTGATCGCTCTTATGGCGACCGTCCGCAACGTCCTTCTTACAATCGTGAAGGCGGTGATCGTCCGTATCGTCCTCGCTTCAATAACAATAGTGAAGGTGGCGACCGTCCGCAACGTCCTTACAACCGCGAAGGTGGTTCTTATGGTGATCGTCCTCAACGCCCTTCCTACAATCGTGAAGGTGGTGATCGTCCGTATCGTCCGAGATTTAATCCGAATTCTGACGGCAGCGACCGTCCTCAGCGTCCTTACAACCGTGAAGGCGGCGAACAACGCTCTTATGGTGATCGTCCGTATCGTCCCCGTTTCAATAGTGGTGAAGGTGGCGACCGTCCTCAGCGTCCTTACAACCGCGAAGGTGGTGACCGCCCGTATCGTCCTCGCTTCAATAGTGGCGAAAGTGGAGGCTATCGCAGCAACAACGGTGGTGGCTATCGTCCGAGATTCAATAATGACCGTCAGGGCGGTTACCGTCCTCGTCCACGTACCGGCGATTATGACCCGAATGCTAAATATAGCATAAAGAAACAAATCGAGTACAAGGAACAGTTTGTTGACCCGAACGAACCGATTCGTCTGAATAAATTCCTGGCTAATGCCGGTGTTTGTTCACGTCGTGAGGCTGATGAATTTATTACAGCAGGTGTGGTTTCTGTAAATGGTGAAGTTGTTACTGAATTGGGTACAAAAATCAAACGCTCGGATGTCGTGAAATTCCACGATGAACCGGTTAGCATCGAACGTAAGGTATATGTATTGCTGAATAAGCCGAAAGATACTGTTACCACATCGGATGATCCGCAGGAGCGCCGTACGGTAATGGATTTGGTAAAAGGCGCTTGTAACGAACGTATCTATCCGGTAGGACGTCTTGACCGTAACACGACTGGTGTACTGTTACTGACAAATGACGGTGACTTGGCTTCCAAGCTGACACATCCGAAATTTCTGAAAAAGAAAATTTATCATGTTCATCTGGACAAGAACCTGACAAAAGCGGATATGGATCAGATTGCAGCCGGCATCCAGTTGGAAGACGGTGAAATCCATGCAGACGCTATCAGCTATACCGATGATTTCAAGAAAGACCAGGTAGGTATCGAAATTCACTCCGGTAAGAACCGTATCGTTCGCCGTATTTTCGAATCACTGGGTTATAAAGTAGTAAAACTCGACCGTGTATTCTTCGCCGGACTGACTAAAAAAGGTTTGCGTCGCGGAGACTGGCGTTACCTGTCGGAAGCAGAAGTAAACTACCTCCGCATGGGTTCGTTTGAATAATAAGTTAATAAATAACAACTTGACAGAGGACGGGGAAAGAAAGCAGGAAAAAATGAATCTTGCGTTTTAAACCTCGTCTTCTTGTATCTAAAAAGAATAAGTTAAATGGAAAAGATTGGTAGAACAAAAATTGTTGATCTGTTGAAGCGTACGGATATCGGCGCTATGGTCAATGTGAAAGGATGGGTTCGCACCCGCAGAGGTAGCAAACAAGTAAACTTTATCGCACTGAATGACGGTTCTACAATAAATAATTTGCAGGTCGTAGTAGATTTGGCTAATTTTGATGAAGAGATGCTGAAACTGATTACTACCGGCGCTTGTATCAGCGTGAACGGTGAAATGGTGGAATCGGTAGGCTCCGGCCAAAAGGTGGAAGTGCAGGCTCGTGAAATCGAAGTGCTGGGTACTTGCGATAACACATACCCGTTGCAGAAGAAAGGGCACTCTATGGAATTCTTGCGCGAGATTGCCCATTTGCGTCCGCGTACCAATACTTTTGGTGCGGTGTTCCGTATTCGTCATAACATGGCAATTGCTATCCACAAGTTTTTCCATGACAGGGGATTCTTCTATTTCCATACGCCAATCATTACAGCTTCAGACTGTGAAGGTGCCGGACAGATGTTTCAGGTGACTACCATGAATCTGTATGACTTGAAGAAAGACGAAAGAGGTTCTATCTCTTATGATGATGATTTCTTCGGCAAGCAGGCCAGTTTGACTGTTTCCGGTCAGTTGGAAGGTGAGCTGGCTGCCACAGCTTTGGGAGCTATCTATACATTTGGTCCTACGTTCCGTGCCGAAAACTCCAATACTCCCCGTCACTTGGCTGAGTTTTGGATGATTGAGCCGGAAGTTGCTTTCAACGACATCGCAGACAATATGGACTTGGCAGAAGAGTTCATTAAATATTGTGTGAAATGGGCGTTGGATAACTGTGCGGATGACGTGAAATTCCTGAATGATATGTTCGATAAGGGATTGATTGAACGGCTGCAAGGTGTATTGAAAGATAATTTTGTACGTTTGCCTTATACAGACGGTATCAAGATTCTGGAGGAAGCTGTTGCAAAAGGCCACAAATTTGAGTTCCCGGTTTATTGGGGTGTGGACTTGGCTTCCGAACACGAACGTTATTTGGTGGAAGAACATTTCAAGTGTCCGGTAATCCTGACTGACTATCCGAAGGAGATCAAAGCCTTCTATATGAAGCAAAACGAGGATGGTAAGACGGTACGTGCAATGGATGTTCTTTTCCCGAAAATCGGTGAAATCATAGGCGGTTCCGAACGTGAATCAGATTATGATAAGCTGATGACTCGTATTGAAGAAATGCATATCCCGATGAAGGATATGTGGTGGTATCTGGATACCCGCAAGTTCGGTACTTGTCCTCACTCCGGCTTCGGGCTTGGTTTTGAACGTTTGTTACTTTTCGTAACAGGCATGTCAAACATCCGTGACGTGATACCGTTCCCGCGTACACCGAGAAATGCTGATTTCTAATATTTCGGTATATTTATGTAAAACTCGCATAATCTTTTGGTTATGCGAGTTTTTTTATGCACTTTATTGTTCTATTCTCAAAATAAATCTTTATATTTGGACATACGCATTCAAGAGTGTTAACTAAAATAATACGGCAATGAAAAAACTCTATTTCTTTACCATGCTTTCAATAATGTTGTTGGCGGTAACAGGTGCGATGGCCCAAAAGAAAACTAAATTCAAGGTGGCCGAGTTGAAAGGAATCTGGCAACTTTGCCATTATGTGTCGGAGTCTCCCGATGTTCCGGGAGAGTTGAAACCCAGTAATACATTTAAGGTATTGAGTGATGATGGAAGAATCGTGAACTTCACTATTATTCCCGGTTCCAGTGCAATTGTTACGGGATATGGGTCGTGGAAGCAGTTGACAGATGATTCTTATAGAGAAAGTATCGAGAAGAATATTCATCTTCCGATGTTGGATAATCAGGACAATATTCTGGAATTTGAAATAAAGGATAGCGATTATCTGCATTTAAAATACTTCATCAAGAATGACTTGAATGGAAATGAATTGAACACCTGGTATTATGAAACCTGGAAAAGAATAAGTATGCCGGCCAAGTTTCCGGAAGATATTGTGAGATAAAGATAATTTGATTGTTATTATAGTCTGCATATTACTTCTTTAAAGGAGAAGATATGCAGACTTTTTTATGCCTGTTTTTCGTTCTATTTCTTCTTGTTTGCCAATTAGATATATTCAAAAAAAGCAAGAAATAGTTTGCCAATTCAAAGAAAAGCCGTACTTTTGCAAGCCGATTATTATCACAAAAAGATAAGAGATTAATTCATAGCAAGTTAGTCGTCCTTTGTCCGGGGAAGACTAATAAGTGGTGAAGAATATTTTTAGTAGTAACATTTAAAAAACAAAATTAGAGTGGATACTTTAAGTTACAAGACCATTTCTGCCAACAAAGCAACTGTAACCAAAGAATGGGTTATTGTTGACGCTACAGACCAAACACTGGGTCGTCTGGGAGCAAAAGTTGCAAAATTGTTGAGAGGAAAGTACAAACCAAACTTTACTCCTCACGTAGACTGCGGTGATAACGTTATCATCATCAATGCAGACAAAGTAAAACTGACTGGTAACAAGTGGAATGACAGAGTTTATTTGTCATATACAGGCTACCCTGGTGGTCAGAGAGAAATGACTCCTGCCCGTTTGATTGCAAAACCGAACGGTGAAGAGAGATTACTGAAAAAAGTAGTGAAGGGCATGCTTCCTAAGAACATTTTGGGAGCTAAATTGCTGAACAACTTGTATGTTTACGCTGGTAGCGAACACAAACAAGCAGCTCAGAACCCGAAAATGATTGATATTAATTCATATAAATAAGATATAATGGAAGTAGTAAATGCATTAGGCAGACGTAAACGTGCAATTGCACGTATTTTCGTAAGCGAAGGTACAGGAAAGATTACTATTAACAAGAGAGACCTTGCAGAGTACTTTCCATCAACTATTCTTCAGTATGTTGTAAAACAACCATTGAACAAGATTGGTGCTGCTGAGAAGTATGACATCAAAGTAAACTTGTGTGGTGGTGGTTTCACAGGTCAGTCTCAGGCTTTGCGTTTAGCAATTGCCCGTGCATTGGTTAAAATCAACGCTGAAGATAAAGCTGCTCTTCGTGCAGAAGGCTTTATGACTCGTGACCCGCGTTCTGTTGAGCGTAAGAAACCGGGACAGCCGAAAGCTCGTAGAAGATTCCAGTTCAGCAAGCGTTAATGGGCTGCCTGACCGAGGAATATGTTTAGTATCTAAACTACTGGGACTCTACTCATAGACTACCCGGCGGTTGGTTTAGAAAAAACAAAAAAGAAAGTAAACGATTTAAAGAAAAACAAGATGTCAAGAACAAATTTTGATACATTATTGGAAGCCGGATGCCACTTCGGACACCTTAAAAGAAAGTGGAACCCTGCAATGGCTCCTTATATTTTCATGGAACGCAATGGTATTCACATCATTGACCTCCACAAAACAGTTGCAAAAGTAGATGAAGCTGCTGAAGCTTTGAAACAGATTGCTAAATCAGGCAAGAAAGTTCTTTTTGTTGCTACTAAAAAACAAGCTAAACAAGTTGTAGCTGAGAAAGCTCAATCTGTTAATATGCCTTATGTAATCGAACGCTGGCCGGGTGGTATGTTGACTAACTTCCCGACTATCCGTAAGGCTGTGAAGAAAATGGCTACTATCGACAAATTGACTAACGATGGTACTTATTCTAACCTTTCTAAGAGAGAAATTCTTCAGATCTCTCGTCAACGTGCAAAATTGGACAAGACTTTGGGTTCTATCGCTGACTTGACTCGTCTGCCGTCTGCATTGTTCGTTATCGACGTAATGAAAGAAAATATCGCAGTTCGCGAAGCTAACCGTTTGGGTATTCCTGTATTTGGTATCGTTGATACTAATTCTGACCCTTCAAACGTAGATTTCGTAATTCCTGCTAATGATGATGCTACTAAATCAGTAGAAGTTATTCTGGATGCTTGTTGTGCTGCTATGATCGAAGGCTTGGAAGAAAGAAAAGCTGAAAAGATCGATATGGAAGCTGCCGGTGAAGCTCCTGCTAACAAAGGCAAGAAGAAATCAGCTAAAGCAAGACTCGACAAATCTGACGAAGAAGCTATCAACGCAGCTAAAGCTGCTGCTTTCTTGAAGGAAGACGAAGAGGCTTAATATAATAATGTGCCAATTTGCTAATGTGCAAGGGTATGCTTATACACTTGCATCTTGATTGGCAGATTGGCACATTTTTTTGTTTTGAAAATTATTATTCATTTAAATAAAAGAAATTATTATGGCTGTAACTATGGCTGATATTACCAAGCTGCGTAAAATGACCGGAGCTGGTATGATGGATTGTAAAAACGCATTGACTGAAGCTGAAGGCGATTTCGACAAGGCAATGGAAATTATCCGTAAGAAAGGGCAAGCTGTTGCTGCTAAGCGTTCAGAACGTGAAGCTGCTGAAGGTTGCGTTTTGGCTAAGACTACCGGTGACCGTGCTGTTATCATTGCTTTGAAGTGTGAAACTGACTTTGTGGCTCAGAATGCAGATTACGTGAAGCTGACTCAGGATATTCTTGATCTTGCTGTGGCTAACAAATGCAAGACTTTAAACGGTAAGTACTATGTACCTAACAAAGAAACTGGCTCATCGGCGTAGCACGTTTCTTTCGTGCCAATTTCTATTTCAAAATGCTAAAAAGATACGGTGCCGCTCCTTGGTACGATCAACCGTATCTCCTTTTTGTTTTCTTGATTCCAGTCAAACAAGAATAAGTAGGTCAGACACTCAAACAAAGGCATATTAATCGGACGGCGTTTTCCTATACCTGAAAAACGGAAAGCATCTTCCCCTAACAATAAATAGATGTTCCTTAAAGCGCTTAAAAATTTCTCTTTCAACTTTTCCACTTCCTCTTGTGTCATGAGTTGATTGACAAATATCATCACTTTAGCCAAAAAATCATCTATGTCGCTTCGATATTCTATGGGTTTGCCCAGATCGGCTGTTTGCAACTGCTCTGTCATTAACAGGTAAAAAGCTATTGCCCGTAACACGATATACCGGTCCCTCATCCGAGTAGGGCTGACACCTCCTCCCGTTGCATTCTTAAATTCATCCGACTCACAAATATCATCAATAAGTGTAGTTGCATTGCCCCGATATAAGGCATTACGCATTTCTTGATTATTCAATCGGGTTCCGCCACGATTTACTCTATCAAAAATATCATATTTCACGCGTTCCGGAGTCGGAGGCTGAATGATATAGAAAAACAGTTGGTAATCTTCAAATATCCCTTGCAATTTTAAATCCAGATCAGTAAATGCACAACCATTCAAAGCATGCAGTATTTTCAAATCCTTTAATTTAAATCCTCCCTTTAAAAAACTTAATATTGTATTGATACGCTGCCGTCCGTCAACAACCTGTTTCTTCCCATCTTTTGCCTCAAATAAATACATGATAGGAATGGGTATCCCCATCAATATTGATTCTATCAGTTCAGAGGCCTGCCGACCTTTCCATACATCATTTCTTTGAAAATCCGGAGAAATTATTATTTCTTTCCTCTCTACACATAAACGCCGTAAGTGCAAAATACTAAACTGAGCCTTCTCCACCCGCACTTCTGCATTGGGATAAATAGTCGACGAATTGTTTTGTTCCATATCCAATCCGGACTCACTTTCCAACCATTCTTCCTGTATTTTCATTTTGTACTATAAATTCTGGAGAACAAAGATAACAACTCTTACGTTCAAAGCCAAAGAAATAAAGCTATTTATCACAAAATCACCCGTCCCCGTTCATTTATCCCTATTCATTCATATTTCCACCCTCCTCCTCGCGCTTCTTTCTATACCAGAGATACCGCAGTGTCCATTCGTGTATCTTCTCCAGCAGCTCCTCTTCCGTCAGACTGTCACAGTAGAAGTTCAGAATGGATTCGTAGTAGTGCAGTTTCATATCCTCCCCTTTTTTATATTCTCATAGCTGGCTTTCCCCATACCGGTTTCTTTGCATAAGTGAGTCATTGTCAAGTTTGCGCATTTAAGCGATTCATCGATAAAAGTACCTAGAAGGACGTGTTTGAAGTTCTTTTTCATGTTCAATATCTATTAGTTGTTAAAAATACACCTTAGTATGTTATTTATTTTCACATTGGTTCTGACATATCAGAACCGTCTATTTTTTTGTTTTTCGTAGTTTCACGTCGTGTTTTGAAAATCAAGCACGTTTTGAAAGAAGAAAAGTTTTTGACCCGTAAACAACAAAGATTATGCCAAACCAGTACAGAATGTCATATTTCATGCCACCTATCGCTCCTGTCAGGAACGAACAGGGACGAATGGTTACTCCTCCCACGCTCCTCCCCTTCTGCGAAGTCTCCGTGGAGCAGGTCTTCCAAATGATTACCTGCAACGAGAATCTCAAACTCCTGACCACTCAGGTACGCAACGCTCCGGACATGCGGACTGCCAAAGCGACACTGCTGCCTTACGTGACACCCTGCGGCACCTTCACACGCCGCAACAGCAAGTGTTTCGTATCCCCTTCCGGGCTGGTCGTGATAGATGTGGACAACCTCGACTCCTACGACGAAGCCGTCAGTATGCGCCGTCTGCTATTCGATGATCCCTTCCTCTGCCCCGTGCTCACGTATGTCAGTCCGAGCGGCCGGGGAGTGAAGGCTTTCGTCCCTTCCGGAACGCTGTATCCCGAAGACGAAGCACAAAATATCACGGAAAGTATGAACAAAGCCATGCAGTATGTCGAAATGGCATACGGCCCGGAACCTGACAATTCTGGCAGAAATGCCTCGAAAGGCGTGGACTGTTCGGGAAAAGACCTCGTAAGGGCCTGTTTCCTCAATTACGATCCGGATGCATTATTTCGTAACATTATTAATTCTCAATCTATAAAAAAATGAATGAACTTGAATCATTACGCCGCCTCACGGAGACAGTAGAAACAGCCAAGGCTGACATTGCCCCCACTTACATCGAATACGTACACCTGGCGTTCGCCATTGCAACCGATTGCGGCGAAGAGGGACGCGACTTTTTCCACCGCTTGTGCCGGGTTTCCGCCAAATACCAACGCGAACACGCCGAACGGATATTCTCCAACGCACTCACTGCCAATCATGGGGATATGCATCTGGGCACGGTGTTCTATCTCGCCGAAGCGGCAGGAGTTACCGTCCGCAAAGAGGAGGTTGCAAACAGCCGGACAGGTACAAAAGGTACAGCAGGTACAGCGCAAAAACTTTCCGCACACACGTGCGCGCGTAATAAGGTATACAATAGCGAGAGTCCGGAGTCTGAGGAACTGTTGCCGGGTAGCGAACCCAAACAGCCGCTACCCACCTTTCCGGCAGCCGACTGGCCGGAACTCCTGCAACGTATTATGAGTTACGGAAGCACCGACGCACAGAACGATGTCATGCTATTGGGAGCACTGACCGCTCTGGGTTCTTGCATGGAACGGTATGTACGGTGTCCTTATGGCGGTAAACTCCAGTCCCCCTGCATGCAAAGTTTCATTATAGCTCTCCCTGCTTCCGGAAAAAGTGCCCTGTCATCCATACGGCTGCTTGTGGATCCTATCCATGACCAGCTCCGCGCCGAATGGGCCGAAGAAATAAAAGCCTACAAAAAAGCCAAAGCCGCCTACGAAGCAATGGGCAAGGAACGTTCTAAAATAGACGCCCCGCAAATACCGGCCAACAAAATGTTCCTCATCGCGGGCAACAATACCGGCACCGGTATTCTGCAAAACATCATGGACGCCAACGGAACAGGATTTATCTGTGAGTCCGAAGCGGATACCCTGTCCACCGCCATAGGATCGGATTACGGACACTGGAGCGACACCCTGCGCAAAGCATTCGACCACGACCGTTTGTCTTACAACCGCCGTANNGAGGATAATGAAATTCCCGTTTCGGCTATTCTACTTCCCGATTTCTCGCGGATGACGGCGAAAGATTCGTTCTACGCGCCGGCTATCCGTATCTCGGAAACAAAT
>CXPW01000052.1_pt1 | contig 15173 bp, 11 predicted proteins | sample 591561 | NCBI WGS metagenome assembly CXPW01 (sample SAMEA3491279, study PRJEB9169) | human gut metagenome | biome: ENVO:mammalia-associated habitat; material: ENVO:feces | place: Bangladesh | collected 2010-04-07 | reverse complement strand
GNAAGCCAGGAACGTATGGGACTTCTTATCAAAGAAGAAGCTATCGAACATGTGCGCAAGATTGCAGAACGTGAACGTGCCCCGATGTACGTAGTCGGAGAAACGACAGGCGACCACCGCTTTGCTTTCCAACAAGCTGACGGTGTACGTCCGTTCGACCTTGCCGTAGAACAGATGTTCGGTTCATCTCCCAAGACATATATGATAGACAAAACCGTAGAACGTCATTATGAAATGCCGAAATACGAATTGTCTCAACTGCATGAATACCTGACCAATGTATTGCAGCTCGAAGCAGTGGCTTGCAAGGATTGGCTGACCAATAAAGTAGACCGTTCGGTAACAGGTAAAGTAGCCCGTCAGCAATGCCAAGGTGAACTTCAATTGCCGTTGAGCGACTGTGGTGTCGTAGCACTCGACTACCGTGGCGAGAAAGGTATTGCTACCTCTATCGGACACGCTCCGCAAGCAGCATTGGCCGATCCGGCTGCCGGTTCTATACTTTCTGTATCCGAAGCACTGACTAACCTTGTCTGGGCTCCTATGGCAGAGGGCATGGACAGCATCTCCCTGTCTGCCAACTGGATGTGGCCTTGCCGTTCACAGGAAGGTGAAGACGCTCGTCTCTACACTGCCGTGAAAGCATTGAGCAACTTCTGCTGCGCCCTGCAAATCAACGTTCCTACCGGAAAAGATTCTCTGTCTATGACGCAGAAGTATCCGAACGGCGAAAAAGTAATTTCTCCGGGAACAGTAATTGTATCGGCAGGCGGCGAAGTTTCCGATGTGAAGAAGGTTGTATCTCCGGTATTGGTAAACAACGAAAAAACAACTCTTTATCATATTGACTTCAGCTTCGACGAACTGAAGCTCGGCGGTTCCGCCTTTGCACAGTCATTGGGCAAAGTGGGTGACGATGTGCCTTGCGTACAAGACGCAGAGTATTTCCGCGATGCTTTCCTTGCCGTACAGGAACTTGTAAACAAAGGATTGATTCTTGCCGGACATGATATTTCTGCCGGTGGTCTGATCACTACATTGCTCGAAATGTGCTTCGCCAATGTGGAAGGCGGTATGGAAATCAGCCTCGACAAGATGAAGGAACAGGATATTGTCAAGATTCTGTTTGCAGAAAATCCGGGTATTGTTATCCAGGTCAGCGACAAGCACAAAGAAGAAGTGAAGAAGATTTTGGAAGACGCAGGCGTAGGCTACCTGAAGTTGGGTAAACCGACCGATGAACGCCACATCCTCGTATCCAAAGGAGACGCTACCTACCAATTCGGTATCGACTATATGCGTGATGTATGGTATTCTTCTTCTTACCTGCTCGACCGCAAACAGTCCATGAACGGTTGCGCCAAAAAACGTTTTGAAAACTACAAGATGCAGCCGGTTGAATTTGCTTTCATGCCAGAATTCAAAGGCAAACTTTCTCAATACGGTATTACTCCGGACCGTCGTACTCCGAGCGGTGTCCGCGCAGCTATCATCCGCGAAAAAGGAACGAACGGCGAACGCGAAATGGCTTATTCACTCTATTTGGCAGGTTTTGACGTGAAAGATGTGACAATGACCGACCTTATCAGCGGACGTGAAACACTGGAAGACGTAAACATGATCGTTTATTGCGGCGGTTTCTCCAACTCCGACGTACTTGGTTCAGCCAAAGGCTGGGCAGGCGGTTTCTTGTTCAACGAAAAGGCAAAAGAAGCACTCGATAAATTCTATGCTCGTGAAGATACATTGTCACTGGGTATCTGTAACGGTTGCCAGTTGATGATGGAGCTTGGACTTATCAATCCTGAACACAAAAAGAAAGGTAAGATGCTTCACAATGATTCCCATAAATTCGAGTCTACCTTTGTCGGCCTGACTATCCCTACCAACCGCAGCGTTATGTTCGGTTCATTGAGCGGTAGCAAACTAGGTATCTGGGTAGCTCACGGAGAAGGAAAATTCTCTCTGCCTTACGATGAAGACAAATATAATGTAGTGGCAAAATACAGCTATGACGAATATCCCGGAAACCCGAACGGTTCCGACTATTCTATCGCCGGACTTGCCAGCGCCGACGGCCGTCATCTGGCTATGATGCCTCACTTGGAACGCGCTATCTTCCCATGGCAGAACGGTTGTTATCCGGCAGACCGCAAAAACAGCGATCAGGTAACTCCGTGGATTGAAGCATTTGTCAATGCCCGCAAGTGGATTGAAGAAAAGGTGAGATAAATAATTGCTTTATATTTTTTAAGGCTGGTACTTCCCAAAAAGTACCAGCCTTTTAGTTTATCCCAATATTCCTACTACCTAAATTCGTTTATATACAACTAAAGTTCTACAAATAAGCACTAAATACAAATAGCTGAAAAAGCTCCTCATCCGCTTCAATTCAAGTACGACGTAATCCTTACTCCAAAATTTTGTAGTGTCGAAAAATCTTCTTAATTTTGTCAAACTTTCCCCCTCAGAACAAGATTCAATAACCCTTAAAAGTCCTATTTATATGAAAAAATGGATTTTTCTAATCTTATTGTTTCCTCTAACCTGTATCGCTCAGACGTACCAATATATTGGAGTGGAAGATGGGCTAAGCAACCGGCGAGTTTACTATATCCAGAAAGACAGAACCGGATATATGTGGTTCCTCACCCATGAAGGTATTGACAGATACAATGGAAAAGATTTCAAACGATACAAACTAATGGACGGTGACGTAGAGGTTAATTCGCTACTGAACCTCAATTGGCTATATATTGATAAGGAAGACGTATTATGGGAAATCGGGAAAAAAGGAAAGATATTCCGGTATGACCAGATCCATGACTGCTTCACACTCGCATATAAACTGCCCATAGAGAACTTCCGTGATTTGCCGGCTCCGGTAAGTTTCGCATGGCTCGATCAGAGCAAACATATCTGGTTGTGTAATGAGGAAACTATCTTTATTTATAACACGGATACAGGAGAAGTCACTCACATAAAGAATGACATCAGTGAAGAAATCAATGACATCGAACAGATTGACGACACACATTACTTCATTGGTACGGAAATGGGAATCCACTATGCCAAGTTGGAAAACAACACACTGGAACTTATTCACTGCGACAAGCTGGAGAATGTGAAAGCACAAATACTCGATCTACATTTCGACACAAAGATTCGTAAATTGTTTATCGGAACTTTCCAACGGGGAGTGCTCATCTATGATATGTCGACCAAGTCCGTCACACAACCTCCACATAGTCTGAAAGATATCAGCATTACACGAATCAAGCCCTTAAACGCCAAAGAATTGTTGATAGCGTCAGATGGCGGCGGTGTGCATAAAATGAATGTTGAAACCTATCAGATGGAGCCTTACATTATTGCTGATTACAACAGTAATAACGGCATGAACGGCAACAGTATCAATGATCTTTATATAGATGAAGAAGAACGGATATGGTTGGCGAACTACCCTATCGGAATCACCGTACAGAATAATCGCTATTCCAGCTATAAATGGATCAAGCATTCTATCGGCAACAGACAGTCTTTGATAAACGACCAGGTTAATTCGATTATCGAAGACAGTGACGGTGACTTATGGTTCGGAACCAATAATGGAATCAGTCTCTTAAATTCCAAGACCGGACAATGGCGTTCCTTCCTCAGTTCTTTTGAGAAGAACCAGGATAGCAGAAGTCATATTTTCACTACCCTGTGCGAAGTGCTTCCCGGAGTTGTCTGGGCCGGCGGATACTTCTCCGGCATTTATCAGATAGACAAGAGATCTTCCAATGTCAGCTATTTTACTCCGGCTTCGTATGCATATGAGAACATACGCCCGGATAAGTATATACGTGATATCCGTAAAGACTCACAAGGAAATATCTGGAGCGGAGGATTTTATAATCTGAAACGTATCAATGTACACACTAAAAATATACAACTGTACCACGGACTGAACTCCATTACTGCAATTCTCGAACGCGATGCCAAAAGTATGTGGATAGGCAGTGCGACCGGATTGTTTTTATTGGATAAAGAATCGGGTAAATATGAACGTATCAAACTTCCCGTAGAATCAAACTATATATATTCTTTATACCAGACCAAGAAAGGATCGCTATATATAGGAACCAGTGGCTCCGGATTATTAATTTACGATCCTCACACCAAACTGTTCACTCATTATCATACGGGAAATTGCGCATTGATTTCCAACAATATCTATACCTTGCTTTCAGACGCTGACGAAGATATTCTGCTTAGCACGGAAAGCGGTCTGACCAGCTTTTATCCTAACCAAAAAACATTTCACAACTGGACAAAAGAAATGGGACTTATGACCACACATTTCAATGCATTGTCCGGTACCCTGCGAAAGAACAACAACTTTATTTTCGGAAGTTCGAACGGGGCAGTAGAGTTCAATAAAGACATGAAACTTCCCAGAACCTATTCTTCCAAAATGATATTCAGCGATTTCAAACTGTTTTATCAAACGATCTACCCGGGAGACAAAAATTCCCCGCTAAAGGCAAGTATCAACAATACGAAAGAGCTGAAATTAAAATATAACCAGAATATTTTCTCGTTACAGGTTTCTTCTATCAACTATGACTATCCTTCTAATGTCCTTTATTCCTGGAAACTGGAAGGCTTTTACGAAGAATGGAGCAAACCGGGGACAGAAAACACAATCCGTTATACTAACCTCGCACCGGGAAAATATACGTTAAGGGTACGTGCTATCTCCAATGAGGACCAGCGTATTATGCTCGAAGAAAGGAGTATAGATATTATCATCGCCCAGAGTAACCACTTTTGATCTTGCCATATAAGCCGCCCTCAGCACGCAATGCATTGACATCCCCATTACGGCGTACTGCCGTAGTATCATATATTTAAAAGAAAACACAATACCTTCCTGGGCTGCACGAATAATATGATGTTTGCCATGAGTATTAAAATCTTGTTCGCACGTTTGCGCTCTATTTCGTCCAAAATGACTTTACGCATACGCATTGCTTTCGGGGTTACTTCTACATATTCGTCTTCCTTGATGTACTCCAATGCTTCTTCGAGTGAGAACTGAACGGGAGGAATCAGACGAACTTTATCGTCCGAACCGGAAGCACGCATATTGGTCAACTTCTTTGATTTGGTAACGTTGATAACCAAGTCATTGTCGTGAGAGTGTTCACCTACCACCTGTCCTGCATAGACTTCATCCTGCGGGAAGATAAAGAATTTACCGCGATCCTGCAATTTGTCGATAGCATAAGCAAAAGCGGTTCCGCTTTCCATGGCAATCATAGAACCATTGGTACGACGTTCGATTTCTCCTTTGTATGGCTGGTATTCTTTAAAACGGTGTGCCATAATAGCTTCACCGGCAGAGGCGGTCAGCACATTGGTACGAAGACCAATGATCCCACGTGAAGGCATATCAAATTCGAGATTGATACGTTCGCCCGTATTTTCCATTTTGACCATTTCACCTTTACGGCGGGTTACCATATCAATAATCTTACTGGAATATTCTTCCGGTACGTTGATTGTCAGTTCTTCAATCGGTTCGCATTTTACACCGTCTATTTCTCTGTAGATAACCTGTGGCTGACCTACCTGCAATTCGTATCCTTCGCGGCGCATTGTTTCAATCAGTACGGAAAGGTGAAGTACACCACGGCCGGAAACAATCCATTTACCATCCTCTTCACTCTTCTTTACGCGAAGAGCCAGATTCTTGTCGAGTTCCCTCATCAAACGGTCATGGATGTGGCGTGAAGTTACAAACTTGCCGTCTTTTCCGAAGAACGGAGAGTCGTTGATAGCAAATAACATACTCATTGTCGGCTCGTCGATTGCAATAGGTGGCAATGCCTCCGGATTTTCGAAGTCACAAACAGTATCTCCGATTTCAAATCCGTCGATACCTACCAATGCACAAATATCTCCAGAAGAAACTTCACTTGTTTTCACACGGCCTAGACCTTCGAATACATGAAGTTCTTTAATTTTACTTTTAAGCATATCACCGTTGCGCTTTACAAGCGTTACGTTCATACCTTCTTTTAATGTACCGCGATGCACATTGGATTATCCGGTTCTACTGACAATACCTTCTGATAAGCCTCATATGCTTCCTCTTTTTTTCCATTTTGAAGATATACATCAGCCTGATAGCGGTACGGTGGATATCGGCGAAACGGTTCGTTTCGGTTATTATTCGCAGGACGGTCTCCAGTTTGACGAACAGATGAAGGTGATTGATGTGGTACAGGNTNTAATGGCATCGGAACTGGGTCTGAACCCGAAGAAGGCGAAACGTGCCGGATTGTTGCATGATATAGGTAAAGTGCCTGATGAAGAACCGGAATTGCCACACGCATTGCTGGGTATGAAACTCGCAGAGAAATACAAAGAGAAACCGGACATCTGCAACGCTATCGGTGCTCACCACGATGAGACGGAAATGACGAGTCTGTTGGCTCCTATCGTACAGGTTTGTGATGCTATATCCGGTGCACGTCCGGGAGCACGCCGTGAAATCGTAGAGGCTTATATCAAGCGTCTGAATGATCTCGAACAATTGGCGATGTCTTATCCGGGTGTAACCAAGACTTATGCAATCCAGGCAGGACGCGAACTCCGCGTTATCGTTGGTGCGGATAAGATTGACGACAAGCAGACAGAAAGCCTGTCCGGCGAAATCGCTAAGAAAATCCAGGATGAGATGACTTATCCGGGACAAGTGAAGATTACCGTAATTCGTGAAACACGTGCGGTTAGCTTCGCTAAATAAAAATCAGAATACAAAAAGGATTCAATAGATGAAGAGGGCGAAGCAATTCGCCCTCTTTTAATATACACTGTAATTAATACTTAGCAGATTATTCATTTTTACCCCGTAAACATCAATCTATGAATAAGTTTCAATTCGAAGTTTGTGCCAATTCAGTAGAAAGCTGTCTGGCAGCACAAAAAGGCGGAGCCAACCGGGTAGAACTATGCGCAGGCATTCCGGAAGGCGGAACAACTCCTTCTTATGGAGAAATTTCCGTAGCACGTGAGGTTCTCGATGCAACTCGTTTGCACGTCATTATCCGTCCCCGGGGCGGTGACTTTCTCTACTCTCCTATCGAAGTAAAGGCAATGCTGAAAGATATAGAAATGGCCAAACAGCTGAAAGCTGACGGGGTCGTATTTGGTTGTTTAACTGCCGAAGGAGAAATTGATCTTACTATCATGCAAGAGTTAATGAAGGCAGCACAAGGATTGTCCGTTACTTTCCACAGGGCTTTTGACGTTTGTCGTGATCCGAAGAAAGCACTGGAACAAATCATTGCACTTGGCTGCAATCGTATTCTCACTTCCGGTCAACAACCAACTGCTGAATCAGGCATCCCTTTGCTCAAAGAATTACAAGAGCAAGCGGCAGGAAGGATTATCCTACTTGCAGGATGCGGCGTCAATGAAAAGAATATTCATCGAATCGCCTCGGAAACAGGGATACGGGAATTTCATTTCTCTGCCCGTGAAAACATCAAAAGCGGAATGAATTATAAAAATGAATCAGTATCCATGGGCGGCACTGTACATATCGACGAATACGAACGAAACGTAACTACCGCCCGGAGAGTTATGGATACGATTCAAGCTACAAATAGGGAATGACCGTGATATAAATACCTGTGATAATAGCCGAAGTAATCACTCCGGAAATATTAGCGCCCAAAGCATCGCCCAGAACAAATGAGTCCGGATTATCCTTGCTCACGATCTTCTGGGCAACTTTAGCCGTAGTGGGAACACAGCTAACAGCTGCAATACCAATCACCGGATTATAATTGCCGCGTTTGATGAAATACATGATATAACCACCGATAATCCCTCCGATGCCGGAAAGCAACAGTGCTACAATACCCAGAACTAGTAACTTCAAGATTTTAGGATCAAGCAACAGGTGAGCGTCGCAAAGTACACCCAACAAAAGTCCTAACATAAAGGTAGAACCATAAAGTAACGGACCACTAACAAAATCATATATATGTTTCATGCCCGATTCGCGAACGGCAACCCCCAGAAACAAAGAGAAGAACAAAGGAGAAGCAACCGGAAACAAGAAACAGAGAACAGCACAAAGAACAGCCGAAAAAGCCAGTTTCACTTTAGCGTCATAATTCTTCGGAGCCTTTTTCGTTACCATTTTAATGGCACGGAACCGTTTTGGTACTAACAATTTCACCAGATAAGGATACCCCCCATACGTCAACCCCAAATACAGATAGGCAACTACGGTAATGGGAACAAATAAATGCTTTGCCAATGCCAGCGAAGTAAACAATACCATTGGACCGTCAGCACCTCCTACCATAGCAACAGAAGCACTTTCTTTTAAGGTCAGTCCGAGAGCAGCAGCGATAGGCACCGTCAGGAAGGTACCCAGTTCGGCACACAAAGCAAGGAATATACTAGCAAAGGGTTTCTGAAGCAGGAAGCCTACATCCAGCAGGGTTCCGATCCCCATAAAGACAAAACAGGCTATCAGTCCGTTACTGAATGTAAGAGTGTATACAGGTTGTAGAAAGTCTATCTGCATCGTATTCATTAGTGCATCCGTGTCCGAAAGCATCGGATCGAGAAAAAGGTTGCCTAATGTGCCGTCGGGCATAATCAGTGTCCCGCAGTTGATAGCTACCATTCCCAACCCCATTGGGATCATAACCATAGGTTCAAGCACTCCTTTCCAGCCTAGATAGATAAGCAGTAAACCGAGAAGTACCAGAAAGATTCTGGCAGAAGCGAGGAACCAACCGCTCGCCATCATTGTGCCAATGCCTTGAAATAAGGTCGCGAAATCTATATTTTCCATAAATAAGTGTCTTTTTATTGTTTGTTAGCAGTAGGTTTCTTTGAATTTTTCTTGTTGATATGTGCCCGTTCTTCTTCCTTGAGAAAGAATTCACGGGTATCCCGCGGATAATAATAGTCCAGCAGAGTTTCATCCGAAGCTCCGTGACTTACACCATGATAATAACCGGCGTAACCGGTAAAGTTACGGTTGATACCACGACTGAAGTCTTCACGATAATCCCCCAATACTTCTTCTGCTTCAAACGGTATCTGTCTGACAAGTTTCTCCACTTTCTGACGATGCTGCCGCCAGCGATGAAGGCGGATTAGCTCCAGCTTGTGGGAACTATAAAAGTCAAACGAATCGGCAGCATAAGCAATCAGTTTGATAACTGCCGCGACAAAGAAGCCTATGAGAAAGGTTAACCCCATCATAGCCAATGTGGATAATAATAAATGAATCATAGTAATATAAAAACTAGTTGTACAACCATTTATGCACAAACAAGACACGTCCGGAAAATGAATATAATCCGAACCTGCTAAACATATTTGCACAAATTCTCAGGAATACTTATGGCAAAGAAGGGCTAAATCAAGATATGGGCTAAGGTATAGATATAATACCTATTGGAATACTTTAAATAGTCAGTATCTGAATATATAATTTTCCTTTTATCTTCGGATAGACGGAAAGTTCTAGAACTCAACAACTGTACAATCGTAGGTATATCATTAAATTTCAGTGTACGGACAGGAGATACGTTTCTTGGAAGAGAAAAAGCAGTCAATATGCCGAAATCATAATGTTCCGCAGGTGCCGAAGAAAATCCGGTAGGCGAGACGTCACAAAGAACCGGGACTTCGGTTTCTTCCCGAAATCCCTGCAAGTCTTCTTCATTGGAGAACAAACCTACTCCAACAAGTAAAAATGCAAGTGACAGTATGCACAATAGATACTTCATAATAACTCTCCTACAAACGTAACAATTAATTCGCATAAAAGTGCGCCCGATAGAGAGAATTAACGAATATTGCATTCTGTCACACTACATTACTACCTTCCTATCCTACATTTTTCTACAACCCGTGAATGGTTTTCATCAGTTGTTCTCCCAGTCCGATAGTATATCCTTGAGATACAAAGACCACCCGGTTGAACGTATCGGCAATAATAAACATAGGAAGAATATCCGAATTAGAAAGATTCATCGACTTAGCAATCTGATTTTGGATACGATTGTCTATATCTACCCCATAAGCAATAGTAGAAGGTAGTCCCTGAAACTCCGCAGGATGAAACTTCTTGTATTGTTCCTCGGAGGGGAAAAGAAGAACAATCTTTCTACCCCATTTCTCAAACTCACTGCCCAAAGCAGCAATGTCTCTCAAAGCATGGTTGGTAGGTTCCTGCCCTACTCCCAACACACCGACAACAAAATATCCCCTTCCACAAGTTTGTAGAATACTTTGTGATGTTGATTGTATTTCTTCATCTCCTAACGGACGATAGAGCGATTCCGAATCAAAATTTCCAATCACCTGTACCTGTTCTTTGCTTTCTCTCATCACCAATTCAATATCGGTAGTCGCTTCCGGTTTCACATTAAAGAAAGTGATATTGGAAAGCACTGCACCACTTGCCATACGGCTTCCGGTGACTAACATATAATACCCGGAATCCAGTTTTGCTCCATTCTTTAGAAGATTCGCCCACGTAGCACCTTTTCCCATATCTACATCCCCCTCATCATAATTCAACAGTTGGAATACCCCGTCTTTGAACTTGGAAAGCGTAAAATGAGAATAATACTTCGGATCGGGCAATGAGGCAATAGGTTTATAAGTAGCACGCAATATGCCGGTAGTGGCCTGTACAGGAGAACTTGTAGAGAAATTCACATCAAAAGTATGTCCCTCCTTATCAGTATACTGCACTTTCCCTGTCACCTTATCTATCCGGGCAGGTATACCTAAAGTACGTGCCATTGCCACTCTCTTCTTCAATGGAGATGCAAATTTCCCAATCAATGTCGGTACACGCGTAGGAACGATCAGTAAAGCAACTGTTGATGTAGGCAGCTATGTGGGCGGTTCGTTGCAGCCTGTCACTTTGGCTACTATCTATAAGGATAATCAAATGTACGCATATTTCAATGTAGCTGACAACCAATGGCTGGGAATGTTGATGAACAACCGGCAAAGTGCACAGGAACTTCCGAAGAAAATAATGGTTCAGTTGGGCAAGGAAGGTTCGGAAATGTATCCGGCCACACTGGATTATCTGTCTCCGAACGTGGACTTGAATACGGGAACGTTGACAGTTCGTGCCAACTTTGACAACCCGCAGGGGATACTAAAGAGCGGATTATATGTAAGTATCACGTTACCGTATGGAGAAGCCGATAATGCCATGTTGGTAAAAGAGGCTTCTATCGGGACGGACCAGTTGGGAAAATACTTGTATCTTGTCAATGATTCTAACATTGTTCGTTACCGGCATATTGAGATAGGGCAGTTGATAGGTGATACTTTACGGCAAGTGACGGGAGGGCTTTCTCCGCAAGACAGGTATGTCACGAAGGCTCTGATGAAGGTCAGGGACGGAATGAAGATAAAACCGATGCCGTAAACTGAATATTAATCCTAAACTATAATCTTATGTTTTCTAAGTTTTTTATCAACCGACCGATATTTGCTACCGTCCTTGCCTTGCTGATTGTAGTAGCCGGTCTGGTGACACTCAATATATTGCCGGTAGCGCAATTTCCGGAGATTACACCGCCAACGGTACAGGTATCTGCTGTTTATCCGGGGGCAAATGCCGAAACCGTTGCCCAAACAGTAGGTATTCCTATCGAACAGCAGGTGAACGGGGTAGACGGTATGCTTTATATGTCCTCTAATTCATCTTCTTCGGGAGCCTATTCTCTGACGATCACATTTGCCGTCGGTACGGATATTGATATGGCAACCGTCCAGGTACAAAACAGGGTAAGCGTCGCACAATCATCGCTCCCCGAACCCGTAGTGGTGCAGGGAGTCACTGTACAGAAACAATCATCGAATATTGTCATGTTCCTGACAATGACCTCACAGGATTCTGTTTACAACAGTCTGTATCTGACCAATTATGCAAAGTTGAATCTCGTCGACCAGTTGACACGTGTGCCCGGAGTGGGTGCCGTGAATGTAATGGGAGCAGGGGATTACTCCATGCGTATCTGGCTCGATCCGGAAGCAATGCGTATCCGGAATATTTCACCGCAACAAGTTTATCAGTCTATCCAGTCGCAGAATATGGAAGTATCTGCCGGATATATCGGCCAGCCTATCGGGGAAGAGAATAAGAATGCTTTTCAATATACACTGAATGTGCAGGGGCGGCTCAGTTCTCCCGAACAGTTCGGAAATATTATCATCCACCGCGAACAGGATGGGGCCATGCTCCGTCTGAAAGATATTGCCAGGATTGATCTGGGATCTGCTTCTTACAGTGTGGTGTCCCGATTGAAAGGGCAGCCTACGGCGGCTATTGCTATTTATCAGCAACCGGGTTCCAATTCGCTGGATGTCTCGAAAGGAGTGAAAGCCAAGATGCAGGAACTGGCCGCCAACTTCCCGGCAGGAGTGTCTTATAATGTTACGTTGGATACTACGGATGTGATTCATGCTTCTATTGATGAAGTTATGGTTACTTTCTTTGAAACAACGCTGCTGGTGATACTTGTGATTTTCCTGTTTTTGCAGAACTGGAGGGCGGTGATTATTCCTTGTCTTACCATTCCGGTGTCTCTGATTGGTACACTGGCGGTAATGGCAGCATTCGGCTTTTCTATTAATACACTGACATTGTTCGGATTGATTTTGGCAGTTGCCATAGTGGTGGATGACGCCATAGTGGTGGTGGAGAACGCTTCGAGATTGTTGGAAACGGGACAATATTCAACTCGTGAAGCTGTGACGAAAGCTATGGGAGAAATTACCGGACCAATCGTCGGAGTGGTGCTTGTGTTGCTTGCAGTATTTATTCCGACTATGCTGATTAGTGGAATTTCCGGACAATTATACAAACAGTTTGCGCTGACTATTGCAGCTTCTACCGTATTGAGCGGTTTCAACTCCCTGACATTGACACCTGCTCTCTGTGCGTTGTTTCTGGAAAAGAGCAAGCCTTCTAACTTCTTCATATACAAAGGATTCAACAAGGCTTATGATAAGACGCAGGGAGCGTATGATAAGATAGTCAAATGGTTGTTGGCACGTCCCGGAATGGCTCTTGTGTCGTATGGCATATTGACGGCTATTGCCGTGTTGCTCTTTATGCACTGGCCGTCTACATTCATTCCGGATGAAGATGACGGGTATTTTATTGCGGTTGTCCAACTTCCGCCCGCAGCCAGTCTGGAACGTACACAGGCGGTAGGCGACAAGATTAACCGGATTCTAGATTCGTATCCGGAAGTGGAGAATTATATTGGAATCTCCGGATTTTCCGTCATGGGCGGAGGAGAACAAAGTAACTCGGCCACTTATTTCGTTGTACTGAAAAACTGGAGTGAAAGGAAAGGGAAGGAGCATACGGCAACCGCTGTTGTCAACCGCTTTAATGGCGAAGCGTATATGACGATTCAGGCTGGGACTGTGTTTGCCATGGTTCCTCCCGCCATTCCGGGATTGGGAGCGTCCGGCGGGTTACAGCTTCAGCTGGAAGACCGGAGAAATCTGGGACCGACGGAAATGCAGCAGGCTATCAATGCCATGCTTGCCTCTTATCATTCCAAGCCGGCTTTAGCTTCCGTCTCCAGCCAGTATCAGGCAAACGTTCCCCAGTATTTTCTGAATATCGACCGGGATAAGGTACAGTTTATGGGCATCGCTTTGAATGATGTATTCTCTACATTAAGTTATTATATGGGTGCGGCGTATGTAAATGATTTTGTAGAATTCGGCCGTATCTACCAAGTGAAGATAGAGGCGCGCGACCAGGCGCAACGGGTGATTGATGATGTCTTGAAACTGAGTGTTCCCAATGCGGCAGGAGAAATGGTGCCTTTTTCATCTTTCACTAAGGTGGAGGAACAGTTAGGACAGGATCAGATCAACCGTTATAATATGTACTCGACTGCTTCTCTGACTTGCAATGTCGCTCCGGGAAGTAGCACAGGGCAAGCCATTCAAGAAGTGGAAGCATTGTTCAAGGAACAGTTGGGCGATGAATTTGGTTATGAATGGACTTCCGTTGCTTATCAGGAGACGCAGGCCGGGAATACAACTACCATTGTTTTAGTAATGGCTCTGATTGTTGCCTTTCTGGTTTTGGCTGCACAATATGAAAGCTGGACGAGTCCGGTGGCGGCTGTTATCGGATTGCCGGTAGCATTATTGGGAGCTATGATAGGCTGTCTGGTAATGGGAACTCCGGTCAGCATCTATACTCAAATCGGTATTATCTTGCTTGTTGCGCTTTCTGCCAAGAATGGTATTCTGATTGTGGAGTTTGCCCGCGACTTCCATGCCGAGGGTAACTCTATCCGTGAGTCGGCATTTGAAGCCGGACACGTCAGGTTGCGTCCTATCCTAATGACGTCTTTTGCTTTTGTATTGGGAGTAATGCCGTTATTATTTGCTTCTGGAGCAGGTGCACAGAGCCGCATTGCATTAGGTGCCGCCGTTGTTTTTGGTATGGCAATGAATACACTGCTGGCAACGGTTTATATACCTAACTTCTATGAATTAATGCAGAAATTGCAGGAGAAATTCAGCAAGAAGAAAGGAAACAACGATAAGCAGGAAGGGAGTATGTAAAGATAGAATACTATCCGGAAAGTATCCGGAAGACGACTGAATCAGGGTGTCGGTAGATGGATGTGATAGTGACGGTATGTGCTTTACATAACGTCGCTATCGTGACCGGATAGCGACACTCTTTTTTATAAGTTATTATAGTCTGGAATATCCTGGAGGAAAATATAACTCTGGTGTTCATAATCCATTCGGCAGCAATAGTGTTGCATTCCATTGCTGACAATCAGGTAATCTACTTTCAGTACCATATTATACCGGGTTATCTGATCGAATACGGTCTGTGTGATTTCAATGTGCGGTGCCTTGTATTCCACAATCATGCGTGCCGACAAATCCCTGCGATAGAGCACTGTATCACACCGCTTGGTAGTGCCGTTCAACTTTACCATTACTTCATTGGCAAGAAGGGCGGTCGGATATCCTTTGTGTGCAATAAGAAAGTGAACGAAGTGTTGACGCACCCATTCTTCATAAAACATCTTGTAGCTACAAGCTTGTAATGGAGACAACGTTAT
>CXPW01000073.1_pt1 | contig 19654 bp, 14 predicted proteins | sample 591561 | NCBI WGS metagenome assembly CXPW01 (sample SAMEA3491279, study PRJEB9169) | human gut metagenome | biome: ENVO:mammalia-associated habitat; material: ENVO:feces | place: Bangladesh | collected 2010-04-07 | reverse complement strand
CTATCGGGCAACCCTTATTATCTATACGAGATCGGTCAAATTACTTCATTGCATCCTGTACCTGAGGAATCATCTTTTTCACATTTGCGTTGTCAGGAGATACCTTTGCTGCTTCTTCCAAGTAACCTAATGCTTCTTTAAATCTAGCTGTTGCTTTTTCTTTTTCAGCAGCATATTTATCTGCATCAGAGTTTGCTAAAGGAGTTGCTTTTTTCAGGATATTGGCTCCGTCATTATAACACAATACTCCAAGGCTGTACAAAGCATTTGTTTTATATGATTTATGATCCAGAGGAATTACCTTCTTGAAACATTCTTCTGCTTCTTCAGCTTTACCAGCTTTTTGGGCGGCGAGTCCGGCTTTCAAGTAGTGTAAACCATAATTCTTGATCATTGTTTTATTATTCGGATCAACTTTCAAGCCTTCTTCCAATGTAGCAACGTATTCATCTGTTTTCTTCAATGCATCCAAAGCCAAAGCTTTACGGGCATACGCATTACCAGTATTAAACTTCTTCTGAATAGCAATATCAAAGAAAGTTACGGCTTCCGCATACTTCTTCACTTCATCTGCTGCTATACCGCAATAGTATGCTGTTGCAGAATCCTGATTATTAGTTTGTTTCAAATATTCGCTGAACTTAGCGTAGGCCACAGGATAATTCTTAGCATTGAATGCGTCATTTCCTTCTTTCTTAATTTGATTAGGATCCGTTTGTGCAAAAATGTTAGTTACTGCAATACTAAATGCAAATAAAAAAATCAATTTCTTCATAACTTTATGTGTTTTTTAGTTGTTTATCGTCCAAAAGTATAAGGAATAATAGAAAGACACAACCCTATTTTTGTTTTTTTGAGCTTTTTGAAACCTATATAACGTTCGTTATTCTTCGTAAAAACGGGCTTTTATTCTCAAATACAGCGTAAAAGGAATCACCCTTTTACGCCTTTCTCGGCCGTCAAAGGGGTGATACACAAACTGTTTGGGTAACTACTTTTATCAAATAAATATAGTATACAACAAGAAAATGTATAGAGGGATATTTAATGTTCTATGAGGGACAACAGGGAATAAAATCAAATATACTGTCACAAGAGTTCTTCCAAATATCTCCTTTTATTAACTTCCCGAAAAAATGCTATTCATTTGTTTATCTATAAAACACGAATTCAGTCCCCACCTAATTAAATAAAAAAAACTTCTTTCATAAAATACTGATTCATAGCACCAAAGAAAAATATGAATAAAAAAGTTCCAGAAAGTTTTTGAGTTTTCATAAAAAGCACTACCTTTGCATCCGAAAATAAGGCTGGTTCCGTAGCTCAGCTGGATAGAGCAACGCCCTTCTAAGGCGTGGGTCAAGCGTTCGAATCGCTTCGGAATCACAAATAAAATCCGATAACTTGAAAAGAGTTATCGGATTTATTTTTTTATTACTTTCGCTTTTATAGACAACTTCCTTTTGCAGCGCAGAAGATAAACGATTGAACATGTAGGTCAGAATAAGAGAAGTTCTTTAAAACTTCTCTTTACGTTCAAACTTCCCTTCCTCGGTATAATATTTCCAAGTACCCTTAGGTTGGTTATGCGAATATTTACCACGAAGTCTTAATTTTCCATTTTCGTAATATTCACGATAACGTCCGTGACGTTTTCCCTCTTTTACTTCCGCTTCACTCTTTAGTGCTCCTTCCGGATAAAATTCACGTAGAACATTTCCTTCAAACTTTTCGACATAGAAACGTTTCAATTCACTTAACTGTTCTTTCTCGGTCACAACATCTTCATTCATTTCTTCATCTTCCTCATCGGTAGCAACCTCAACAAGTTCTTCCGGTTCGTATGGACTATAATCCATAACATATTGTAAAGAAGCAGACTGGCTATCTCCTATCACTTGCATAGTCCAATAAGGGAAAGAATACAAAACATCCTTATTTGACTGTATCTCATTCCATGTGGCAGGATTCATCATTAGCTTCAACTGGGAATAGAACTTACGTACATCCGTATATAAGAAAATCGTAGAACTGGATTTCAGATATGAAAAAGCATCTTTAAATCCCGGATTGTCTTTCAACAAGTTCTTTTGTTCATAATCCTCTACGAATGAGAGTAAAGATGCAGCTTTATTACTAAAAACAACATAATCATCCACATAAGTATAATAGGGTTTCTCGAACTTATCAAATAGTTTTCCGAAAAACAGTCGGAAGAACCCTTTCATCTCGACATAATTAATTTCAAAGTCCTTATAATTAACAGTTTTAATTTTAACCGGAGTACGACGTTTGACCTTCTTTTCTATAAGTTCCATGTTCTCACGTGCATCCTTTATACTTTTTGCTCTGATAGCCAAAACCAGTTCGGGTTCACGCCCAAGTAACCCCGGTTCAGATTGTGTAATAGCAAACTCTCCAGACATCCAGCTCAAAAAGTTTTCTTCCAAAGAGATACCGAACAGTCCTTCAATCTTTTTTCGGGAATTTTGATACGAATCATACAACTGTTTATCATGAACAGAGAGGGCATTTTCTAATTCCTTCACAAAAGTCATCGGATTATTAAAACCAATATTCGTATAAAGGGCCGTTCGTCCGGACAAGATTTCATGCGCTTTCATTTTATGCTTTCCGGAATTCAGCAAGGCAGTGATATAAGGATCTACTGAATCTTTCTTCAACGTATAACCTTTCACCTCCATTTTATCCTTACCCATATTCAAGTAAAGACCGGCAAAATTCATAGAATTACTGAACATATCAATATATTCATTCCTTGTTCCCAGGTAGATAGACATAAACTGTGGGATACGCTCATAGTTGATAAAAACCCTGACGAGTCCCTTACCGGAAACTAGTTTCTCGGTTTCAATAAAAGCTTGATCAAGTCCGATTTTAGGTTTGTTACGTGAATCAATAGCCGATTCGATAAGCCCGGAAGTATAAGAACCTACCAGATGATTATCCACAAAAGCAATATAAAAGATATCACGCGTATCCGGATCACGCATCTCAAGAATGTTAATGCCACTATGCATCCGGTTAGTAACAGTGAAGCCGCTCATTACAAGAACCGTCTCAAGCTGATCTTTCACCAAGTCCATTTTAGAAGCTTTCTGCATATCCAGAATGAGCAGAAAATCCCAATCAGTCGCGCGGGTTTTATGAAGTGAAATAAGCATATCCCGTTTGCCGACAAGTGACAACAGCACCTTGTTACTTTTCACAACTGAATCAAGTTTTTCCACACTCTTCGTAACTTCCTCAAAAGACTTCGCTTTTTTCAGACATTGCCATGTTTCGCTTCCGCTAAATTTCTCCCAATCTTCAATCGGAGCTGATGATTGAATAATAAATGCCGCATTTTCCGGAACCAGATAAATCTGCTGAATATTACGATCGGGTGAGATAAACAGATAAACCACGGAGTATACTACATATACCGCCAAAGCCAACCCTATCACCACCAAGGTACGTTTTACGATTTGCTTACTACTCTTTTTTGTCGTGGGCTCGGCATATTGCTCTTGTTCCCTGTTGTTTAATTCATTCATGGTTGATTTATTAATATAAATTATAGTCCCATTGGTATCCTCAGTAAATACCAAATAATAAAGAATAGCGTCCATGCAGCTAAAATACCTACAGAGTAGCGCCAAGTGTATTTGAGTAATGTCCCATAAGTAACTTGTTTATCATATTGCCTCATATATGTCAATACCAGAGGCATATAAAACATAAAAGGCGTAATAGCATTTGTCGAGCTGTCACCAATACGGAAAGCGCACTGTGCGATATCCGGAGAGATTCCCATTTGTGCAAACATCGGGATAAAGATAAAAGACATAAATGCCCACTTGGAAGTAGCAGATACCATAATCAGATTGATAAACGCTGTAAACAGGATAAAGAGAACAAGTGCAGACAACGGAGCCGGCTCGAAAGAAGAAAGCAGATCAGCTCCCATAATAGCAAGACACTTATCCAAATGAGAATACTCGAAGCAGGCGAACATTTGAGCGGCAAAAAAAGCAATAACAAAGTAAACACCCAAAAGTTTCATCGGTTGGGTAAGCCCTTCAATCACATCATTGTCGGAACGATAACGACCGGAACTGAACCCGTAAGCCATTCCCGTGATGCCCGCCCCTAAGGAAAGAAGAAAAAGAATTCCGGCAATAAAAGGCGAATGCATCAAACCACCGTTCACGCCACGTAATATCCCATGAGAAGAAAACGTAAGCCATAAGATAAGAGCTACATAAATTCCTGCTACAATAATCGAAATCATTATCGCCCGCCGTTCTTTACGGGACAAGGGCCGATAAGCTTCCACCTTCACGCTTCCTTCATATTTTCCTAAAGCGGGAAGAAGCCATTTCTGAGTCAGCCAGTAAACAATAGCAGTAATTACTACGGTAGAAGCACTCATGAAAAAATAATTGCAAAGTGGTTCGGTATTTCCCTGATATCCTGTCTGAGCTAGTGCAGCTTCCTGAGTGGTATGAGCCAGCAACGGATCCATTGTGCTTAATACAATATTTGCACTATATCCGCATGCCACTGAAACATAAGCCGTAATAATTCCTGCAAGCGGATGAAGTCCTACCCATTGGAACAGCATGGCGGCAATAGGCAATAAGATAATATATCCGCCATCGCCAATAACGTTGGACAACAAGCCAAGAACGATTACCCACAAGATAACCTTCCTTTTCTCCTTCCGGTTCCCCACTCCCAAACGGATGCATGCACCAATAAATCCTGAATGCTGGGCAACCCCCAGTCCGAACATAGCAATAATCACCATACCCAACGGTGCAAATCCGGTAAAGTTCTTGATAGCATTCCGCAACCACCAGCGAATTCCTTCCGGACTCAATAAGCTCTGTACGCGAATCTCCTCACCGGTTTGTGGCAGCGTCACCTTCAATCCATAAATATCACATATCCATGAAAGAAAGACCACTGCTATTGTCAGCAGAAGGAACATCGTAGCGGGGTGAGGCATACGCCATTTATTCTTCATCTGTCTCAAGATTTATTCTTCGTCAGCCTCCAGATTATCCAAGTCAATAATGCGTAATTCTAATGCACGCACTGCTAGACGGGTAGCATTTACTCCCACCCGTTCCCCATTAGGGAAAAGGCGTCCTATAAGATCATTCTGTCGTTTTTCCAATGACTTCACTCCGAAAGGCATTCCCTTCAGACTGGCAATCATTTCTTTCGTATATCCTAAAGCCAGATGACGTAAGAAACGCTCATCATACTCATCAATATCATAACTAATCACCGCCTCCTGACGCTTGGCATCATTAGCTACCGATTTTTTGAAACGATCTACAATCTTTTCCAAAATCGGATAGTTGAAAACTAACTTCTTTCCGTCCATTACAGCCTGCACATCTGTTTTGGTGAGCAGTTCCCCTGTTTTCAGGATAATTCCGTCAGCACCGGCATTGAGCACATCCACCCATAACTTTTCATTCAGAATTTCACCCGTAAATATCAAAACCCGAACTCCTTTGTAACGTTTGAATATATTCCGGCATATATCAACACCGATAGTGGTTGAACCTCCCAATCCTAAATCCAGCAACACCAAATCGGGAAGTTGTGCCTCCATTAACGGCCAGAACTCATTTTCCGTCATAGCTGTACCAATAACCTCTGCATTGGGTATCTCATGGCGAAAAATCTCCTCTGTACCTTTCAACTCCAGTTTTACATCTTCTACAATAATAACTTTAAATTTCTGTTCTTCCATTTCCTTATCTAATAACTTTATATGTGTTCTTTTTCATTATCTGCGTGGAATAGTAAAATAAACCGTAAACCCTCCGCCTTTGGCCGGTTCGGCATTAATACGGCATCCTCTACGCCCTGCAAATTCATCATGATCGCGGATTATCTGCTTACATACGAGATATTCCGTCCCCCTCAATTCTCCCTTTTCTCCGGACGTCATACGTGCCAGATTCGGATAAAATAGTTGATTCAACTCCATCACGCTCTTTTCACGTCTTGTATCCGTGAAAAGAAAACGTATATACTCATCATCCTTACGAGCCTGCAAACGCAATACTCCGTCTTCGTGAACCGTCAATGCTTCATCAATCAGGTTCTCCAATAAGAAACGCAACTGGTTTACATCTCCTATTACTCTTGCATCTATCGGAGCCATCTCCAACTCTATCTTATCCATACGGTTCTTTACAGACTTTTTGAAATATTTTCCGGCAGTTTCGAAAAGCTCCTGAACCGGAATCGTGGTCCGCCGGAAAGTAACCTCTTCCAACTGGCGGGAAGCACATGAACTCAAAATAGTAAAGATCCCCTTATAATATTCAATCAACTCCGTCATAGTCTCCACTGCCTCCTTTTCTTCTTTCTCCGAAAGGTTCTGCGCATTCAGCCGACCTATAATTTGTTTAATCTTATTCGGATAATAAATCGTTTCATGCTTGATAGTCGAAAGACAATTATCAAGTACCATATTCTGTACATGTAACATACTGTCCTCCCAAGACGCCCGTTGCGTTTCCTCATGCGCCGACTCAATATCACGATATTTCGTTGCCAGTTTCACCACAGCGTTAAATACGACAATAGCTACATAACGTGCCACCAGTTCGAAAAGCAAACGGTCAGTTTCCTGTTCCGTCCCTTCTCTTCGTTCCAAATAAAGCACACCGACACATTGGTGTTCACCTCCCGCTTCTACCATGAGAGGTATTGCCTGGCGATGTTGCTCGGAAATATATTCTCTTGAATCAAAACATAGCTGCACCATTTCCGGCATTTCCTGTCCGGGACTCGAAGCATATTCCAACAGATGTGTCGTTTCATTATAAACGGCAATCCCCATCCGGTCAATCGTCAACAACTCATTTACCGAGCCGAATGCTTCATCTACGATACGTTGCGGAATCTCTTTGAGCGTACTTTCTTCCCTTTGGAGCGCTTCTGCATTTTCCTGCTCCTGCGGTCGAATCAGGGAAGCAGCAAATACTTTCTGATTAATTTCAAGTACCTGTTCCAAACTCAAACGATTTTGTATTCGCTTCCTCAAATACAAAAGATAATATCCTACCAAAGAAACAATCAACAAAACGAAACAAAGGATAATTCCCACTGTCTTATTAATATTCGAACGTTCCAGTTGCCGACAATATCCTTCCAATGTCTGATCTTCTCCCTGCAACTTATACAAATCTGTAAACGCCGAATTATTATAACTATACGCATCCAATTGTTTCAATGCCAGAAAAGCAACCGCCGCCTCATTTCTTATATCCAATATCACATGATAATCCGAATCAAAAAGTTCGTTCCACCACAGAATCTCAGCAGGTATACCTTCACCGACGAGCTTCATATACCGATGCGTAGCATCCGGGCGCGCATATTTCTGATAATGCTCATTCAGCAACAATATGGCAGAATCAGCATATTGCAAAGCAATCTCATACTGCTCATCCACATTAGCGAAATAAGCAGCATTGGCATAATCTGATGCAGCATCCAACAAATCTTCATAAGCAGAATCCGTAATAACCACAATCGAATCGGTATCCTGTAACATCGGAGGAATCGGATCATACAGACAAGACCCCATACCAAACGGAAGTAAGAGGCAAAGTAGCACTCCAATTACTTTGCGCACTCCCGAAGGCAAACGGAAATAAAAGCGACTCCCTTTTCCAAGTTCGCTTTCCACGTTGAATACACATACTCGGAACAGTTCATTCGTTTTCTTATATTTCTCGATGATTCCCTTACAATTCATCAATCCGAAGCCACTACCCTTATTTTCCTTCAATTCATCTGCATCCGTGGCATTCTTCATACCGATAACACGTGAATCATACACTTTCTCACCAATAATCTGTGCCACATCTTCGGCTGAGATTCCCCTTCCATTATCTTCTACAGAAATCTCCACATAAGAATCCGTAGTACGTGCATACACTTTGATTACACCTCCCTCAGGAGTATATTTGCGGGCATTCTCGGCCAACGTATTTATCATAAATAGGGTCAGTGCACGGTCCGCCTTCACCATAGCATGGGTCGGTTCAATTTCTAACGTCTGTTCTTTCATCTCAAAGGCACGACGTCCCTTTCCCAATAAATCGAACAACTCATTAAGACCGAATGTTTCAATATTCAGGCTAAGAGTTCCCTGCTTCATCTTGATCCAAAGAGCAAGAATGTCATTATACTCATTGATAGTAGTCACCAGTTCGTCAATATACTGATACTTCTCTTTCTTAATCTTCTCATCGTCAATATAACCTTTCTCTGTCAACTTATGTACCTCGTTCAAAATCCGGTCAATATATGGATTGATGCCATTTACAATCGCCAGACAAGCCTTCNCGCCGTTTCATCGTTTGTATATCCGGGCTATTCTCATACGCCAATGCTAGCGCCTCATTCAGATTAATACTGAAATCCGGTATCCGGGAACTGACACGTACACGAATCTCCCTCTCTTCCTNTCTTTAGTCTTAGGTTTGGTCTGTGCAATATTCACCAGCAGATCTTTTCCTTTCAGTTCAGTCTTACCGATTTCCATGGCTTGAAGATCATGAGATTTCAGGAACTCAATAGCTTGTGCAAACAAAGGATTTAAAGACGCATATTTCTCCAGATTTTCTAAAGTATCTACTACCATAAGAGTTTTATTTAAAAGTTTATATTCTAGGTATTATTCAAAATCGTCAATTGTGTAATTGATAAAGTCGGCAAATCGCTTGAATTGGCGGAATACTTTATCTATCTGTTCCAACATATCCGGTTGGGCGAAGAAGTCATCGGGGACATTATAAGAACAGACATATTCTTTACACTTCAAATAATCAATGTATTTAAAATCTTTTGGAAAGCCCTTAGGAGCAGTTTTCAGGAAGTCTTCCCCTATCACCGGAAAGTATTTCTTAAACTCCGGATCTTCTACGATCGCAACAAATTCCTCAATATTGTCATAAATTGACTGCCGCACAGCTTTTAGTACGTTAGACGGCAGGCATAAGCTCCCTCCGGCAAGCATAGATCCAGCAGGTTGCAGATGCACATAATAGCCACAATGATCGGATTTTTTTCCTTTTGCATTGATATAACCGCCAAAATGTATTTTATACGGAGTTTTATCCGTAGAAAAGCGTGTATCACGATAAATACGATACGTACAATCTTTAGGTTGGATGCCTCGAATTGATTCGTCGAACAAGGAGATACGGGCAATAACTGTTGCTAAGAAATTTTCAAACTCGACACGGGCTGTTTCATACTCCGCCCTGTGTTCATTGAACCAGTCACGATTATTATTCGCAGAAAGATCTTTTAAAAACTGAAAGATAACGGGTATGTTCATCTTTATCATTTTCTATTATTACCCTACAAACGTACAAATTTTATTTCATATAAACTACAAAACGCAACAAAAGGACATAAAAAAAGCATCGGCCTGGTAAAACCGATGCTCTAACACATTTATCAAAAAAACAGACTCTTCTGTCTCTGACGTACTTTAGCTTTCACAAGTGGAGTACAATCTCTTTTAATTAATCTTATATCTAATACTATGAAAAACACATAAATATAACAGACGAAAGAACACCTTTGTTCAAAGGTTCTCTAAATATTTCTGTTAATAATAGTTTATAGAATTAAATGTTTTTCATCAATCGGTATCACGATTTGTCCCCAATCAATCATCGCATTGAATAACATAATACGGAAATAGCTTCCCAACTGTGTATGCAATATCTCCTTTTCTTGAATCAAATGCTTGTCCAGAAGTTCAGCCCGCTTGATTCCCTTGAGTAGCGGGCACGACGGAGTAAACCATGTATTGCCGTCATAAAGAGCTATATTGGAAATAGATGTATCCGTCAGGTATCCGTTTCTTACCACTAATATATCATCAGCCGTTTCTCTCTGGGCGTACAATGAATTTAGTTCTTCCCGATTCGTACTTTTATAAGTATAATCAATAGTATCCGACGTAACCAGACGTAAAGAGGAAACTTTGCGCCTCTGATAAGGAACGTATGTAATTTCTTCTATCGCCTTTCCGTAAACAATCCGGCATTTCCAGATACCTTCCAATGATTGGGGAGAAATAAATTCACCTAAGTCAATATCGGCAACATCTTGCCAGAAGGCGGCACGAGTCCGGTTGCAACGTTCCGTATGATAATTGATATTATAAATCTTTCCATCTTCTATTCGGATCGTTTCAATAAATGGGCACATATACTTTCTGTTTCATTTCATTATATTCATTTTCCACATCACTTTGGCTGGTAATCCCACCCCCACTCTTAAAATACATTTTACCACCCTCCTGCTCCACAAAACGGATCATAACTGCGCTATCGAGGTCCTTACCGTCAAAATAGCCCATAATACCTGTATAGAATCCCCTGTCATAGGTTTCAGCCTCCTTGATAATCTGCATTGTTTTTTTCTTCGGAGCTCCTGTGATAGAACCGGCTGGTAAAAGCCGGAATATAATACTTCCCAAATTTGTCAGATAATCATCCGGCAGTACACCCTGTATTTCAGAACTTGTCTGAAGAATACTCCCTTGATTGGTCTGCAATTTATCAATATACCGGTATCGGGATACGGATACTTGTTCGGCCACCATGCTCAAATCATTACGAATCAAATCTACAATAGTGGCATGTTCCGCCGTTTCTTTAGGATCGTTGATTAATAGCCGGTCAGCCGAAGGGGTTGAAGCATTAATCGTTCCCTTCATGGGGTAGGAATATATTCTTCCATTATGAATTCTTATAAATATTTCGGGAGAAAAAACCGTAAAAGCATCTCTGACCCATAATTTATACATAGCTTTTGAATAACAATAGATATCTTTCAAAGTCAGATTTGTTTCTACCGGAGTGCGACAAGTCAAGTTAGTGAGAAAACTATTTCCGGCAAAGATGTTTCGTTGGACAATATCAAACGAATGTTGATATGTAGCCAAAGATTCCGGGAAAGATTGCCAACGAAGTCGCTTTCTTGACAAAAAAGCTATATTATTCTCTGCAAACATGGGCTGATTCGTAAAACCATTCAAGTTATAGAGTATTTCGGCAGGGTCTACCGAAGATACTGCTTCTATATAAGAAGCATCCTGCTGGTAATTAATGATAAAAATAAAAGGACGACAGGATTGCCCTAAATAGTTCATTTGTCTGATAGCCTGTTCTTTTGTATATAACTGCATGGATTTGTTCTATTTTTAAGTGAAGCAAATGTACGCAAAAAGTATAGATTAGAAAAAGGTGCAACAAAAAAAGGGTTGCCACCGTGTCTATCGGGCAACCCTTATTATCTATACGAGATCGGTCAAATTACTTCATTGCATCCTGTACCTGAGGAATCATCTTTTTCACATTTGCGTTGTCAGGAGATACCTTTGCTGCTTCTTCCAAGTAACCTAATGCTTNATTCTGACGGGCCTTGATATATTGTAGTTCAGCTTCTTTTAAGCGGGTGGAAATCATCAGTAAGTCTGTACGGCTAATCATTCCATCGTTAAAACGGTCCTGAATGATGTTATATTGCTGTTTGACAATGCTTTGATATTTGTCTGCTGACTGTAACATAGCTTGTGAAGCGGAGGCATTCCAATAAACAGCATCGCTCTGATAATGAATCTGGTCCAAAGTTAGTTCCTCGTTCAGTTGATTCAGCTTCTCATCCGCTTTCGCAATCTTATGTTGAGCGTTAAGGGCACCACCTGTATAGAGAGGTTGAGAGACGACAAACACCCCTTGATAAGTGTGGTTCCGATATTCTCCCAGCGGTTCGTTCCATGCTTTTAGGTCGCTCATATTCAGAGTACCGTCCGCATTTACGTCTATTTTGGGTAAGAATCCCGTATGAGCTATCTTTCGTGCTTCCGCACTTGCCATTGTCTTTAGTTTTTGTTGTTTCAATATCTGGCTGTAAGCCTCCACTTTGTCGCGATAGGCTTCCCGGCTGAGATAAGGTTGTTGCGCCCGGGCAGTGAAGCCGAGAAGCAACAGTGATATAATTATAAATTGAGTTTTCATTTTATCCATTATAAATAGTAAATTCCCATTTAATCCTTAATCCGTTGAATGGCACAATAAGCCACCGGCAACACAAACAGTGTCAGTATCGAAGCTACCAGCAAACCTCCCATGATAGTGGCTGCCATTCCGCCGAACATCGCATCGAACAGCAACGGCAACATACCCAGAATCGTTGTCCCCGATGCCATTGCTACAGGAACGATACGGCTCGTTGTGGCACTAACCACCGCATCAAGCGGCTTCTTTCCCATCTTAGCTTCCAAATCAATCTGTTCCACAAGTACGATTGCATTCTTGATATTCATGCCGATTAATCCGAGTAATCCGAGGATAGAGAAAAAGTCGAATGATTTGCCAAGTAATAGCAATCCTAACACGATACCGATGAATATCAACGGTAACATCAGCAAAATCACTGTCGGTTTACGATATGTCTTGAATAGGAACAGTAGCGTAACAAACATCAAAAAGAACGTCAACGGAAGATTCTTGGCTAATGCTTCGTTGGATTCTACCTGGCTTTCCTGTTCTCCGAAATATTTCATCGTATATCCTTCCGGAACTTTAATCTCCTTTTGTACCTGCGACCACACTTGGTTGAAGGCTGCAATCGCATTTACTCCGCGGCGCGGGTCACATTGTGCCATCATCACCATTTGTCGGTTGTAATCTTTCACATTAGAGAACCGGTATTGAAAATCAAAATCCGACACTACTTGTTCCAGGCTTGTTGTCTCGTTTCCCGTGCCGAACACCGGAAGCGTGCGTAAGTCATTGATACGGAACGAATCCACCGTATTATCCTTTAGCAGAATAGGGAGCACCTGATCGCCCTGACGGTATTCTCCCAACGTCATTCCCGTTGTACCAATCTGGATACTTTGTGCCATTCCCTGTCGGGATACTCCCAACGGTTGTGCACGTTCCGGACTATACACAGGTTTCCATACCGGAATCTTGTTCCCCCACGAATTGCGGATATTAATCAAATCCGGATTCCGGTGCATAATCTCCAACGCTTGGTTGGTTAGTGCTACAAGCGTATCTGTATTCGGCCCTATAAAACCGATCTCAATAGCAGCGTCTACGGCAGGGGATAATTTGAACAGGCTCGTCCGGGTAATCGCATTCGGATAATTCGCTTTCATATATCCGTCGAAATTCTCCTCATATTCCTTCGTATATTTGCTGTCCGTCAGTTCTACCAGTACGTTGGCAAAGTTCGGTTTCGGTCCTACTGAAGTAGATGCCAGATAATATCTCAATGGCGTACTTCCGAAAGTAATTGATACTTTCTTTACTTCCGGCTGTTGCGCCAAATGTTCCTCCACCGATTTCATCTCTTTCACCACATCGTTGATACTATACCCGTCCGGGTAGAATACGTCCGCACGGAAATAAGGTTTGTCCAAAGACGGGAAAAAGTTTTGTGGCATCATCCCCATGATGACGAGTGAGATGATGAAAAGTGCTACCATAGAACCCAGCGTCAACACCTTACGGCGGATCAGCGTCCGGAGAATAGAAGCAAACTTATGATAGAAAGGCTTGTCATATGGGTCTTTTGCATCGCCGTTCGCCTTGGCTTTCAGGATAAAATTACCGAATACGGTCGTCTGTGTCAATGCAAGTATCCAACTCAATCCCAGTGAAATGGCGAGTACCACAAACAACGGCTTCACGATTTCCGCTACCGAAGACGGGGCCAGATAAAGTGGCAGGAATGAACAGATAGCAATGAAAGTGGCTCCGAGTAATCCCCATTGCGGTCCTGTGGCACCGTCTATCAATGCCTTTCGCCTGTTTACTCCACGAGCAATGGCAATCTGTGCATTATCCGTCACCACAATGGCATTGTCTACCAGCATACCCATTGCGATAATGAATCCCGCCAGCGACGTACGATTCAGTCCGACACCAAAGAAAGACATGATAAGTAGTGTACCTCCGATAGAAAATATCAGCGATGAGCCAATCAGGACACCGGCACGAAGTCCCATTACCAGCATGATAATCACAATTACAATTAAGATGGACTCAATCAGATTGATGATAAATCCGTTATTGGCTTCGTTGGCTATTTCGTTTTCCAGATAAAGACTTTGCAATTCCAGTCCTACGGGCATAAGCGGGAGTAGTTCACTCAGTTTGGCTTTTACGTTTTCACCTGTCTGCACTACGTCCCGTTGCGGGTCGGTAGAGACACCGATACCGATAGCACGTTTTCCGTTTACGTGCATGATATTGGAAGGAGGATCGAGATAGCCCTTTTCGATAACGGCAATATCTCCCAACTTTACCTGTCCCGCTTTCGTGGTGATAACCTGATTGCGGATATCATCTATGGTCGTATACATACCATTAGCAGTTACCCGTAGCTGTTGTTCCCCTGCGCGGATTTCTCCGGTGTTGATAATCTGGTTTTGTGATTGCAGCAGGCTGGCGAGCTGTTTCGGGTCGATGCCCATGCCTACCAGTTTATTGGTCGAGATGAAGATATTTACTACCTCTGTCTGTACTCCGAACAGTGCCACTTTCATCACACCGTCGGCAGTGACGACTTGTGTTTTAATCCGTTCCGCCCAGTTTCGCATCTCGTCGTAGGAGAAACCATCATCGGCCGTCAGACCGTAATAGATACCGAATACATCGCCGAAATCGTCCGACACAGTCGGCGTAGATGCACCACTCGGCAACTGCGGTTGTATATTGAGTACCTTCCTACGTAGCTCGTCCCACTTTTGCGGAATGGAACTTGCCGATAGTGACGGTTGCAATTCAAATGTGATTTTGGAAAGCCCGTACATAGATTCCGATTTAATCTTGTACACACCACTCATACTTTGTATCTCGCGAGAGATAGGCTCTGTTATCAGACGTTCCACTTCTGCCGGCTCGGCTCCCGGATAACGGGTCATGATAACCGCTGACTTGATGACGAAGGGAGCATCTTCTTTCTTCCCTAGCTTTCCGAAGGAAGAAATCCCTCCGATAAGCAACACAGCAAGAAAGAAATAGATAATCTTCGTGTTGTCTAATGAATATTTGGCTAAGTTCATTTCTCTATATCTTTTACGTTTTCCCCTTCTACTAACTGATATACTCCGGCAATAACAATTTTCTCTTCCGGTTTCAACCCTTTGGAGATAAGTACCTGTGCTTCTCCGGTAGGTGCGTTAACAGTCACTTCTCGTTTGTGTACCTTGTTGTCTTCCACCACCCAGACGTACATCTTCTTTCCTTCGCTTTCACCGAACACGGCGCTTAACGGGATAATTGTCCAACTATCCTGTACCAACGGTCCTACATCTGCCGTGAAACGGATACTGCACGTAAATCCCGGTTTCACTGCATATAAATCCCGGTCGAAAGACGGGTCATCAATAGTAATACTGACCGGAATCCCCGTTCCGTCTGTCGAGATATCAAGATATTCTTCAAGCTTTGCCTGGAAAACATGTCCTTTGAATGTGTCGAACTCTACTAGAAAACGCGGGTCTTTGGTGCGGAGCAGGTAAAGGTAAGCGTCGGGAATTGTAAACTTGATGCGCAGATTGTGTGTATTGACCAACTGCACGATACCTTCACCCGAGTTGACACGCTGATAATTTTCCACAAGACGTTTTTCGATGGAACCGTCGAAGGGAGCCGTCAATTTAGTGTCGCGCATATTATTGACGGATAACTCATATTCTGATTTCGCTTTCTGGTAATTAGCCAGGCTGATTTCATATTCCTGAACCGATATGGCTTGGCGGGAGAGGAGGCGCTTGTTGCGTTCCACTTGTGCGGCAGCCGTCTCATACGCCGATTTGGTAGCGGCATATTGCAGGGCGATGTCCCTGGGGTCGATAGCTGCAATCAATTGTCCCTTCTTTACTTTCTCGCCTTCTATGACAGGCAGGTTGATGATTTGTCCGCTGACCCGGAATGCCAGCTTCACATACTCCACGGCTTCTACAATTCCCGAAAAATCTTTTCTGATGATCGATCTTGACTCTACAATCGTGGTTTTCACCGGACGGGCCGTTATAACACTCGTTTCTTTTTTTTGTCCGCAGCCCGCTAATAGGACGGCTACTGCGAGCATAAATCCATATTTCTTTTTCATACAGCACACTGATGTTTAGAGTTTTTGCGTTGATTCGTTTCTCTTTTTTAAAGAGAGTAAACAACTTACAAGTGTTTATGTTCAGGATTTGTGTGCTTTTCGTTGATTGTCGCTACAAGTTGGATTCTTAATTTGTTTTATTGGGGAGTGCGGTAAAATAGAGGCTCTGTTTGAGGAAAATAGAGTGTCTGTTTGTGGCAGTTGGAGCGTCTGTTTACATCAAACAGAGCCTCTGTTTTGGGGAGAGTTCATGTGTTCTCTAGAGACAGGCTGAAAGGGGGGAGCTGATATGAAAATAGTATTTTTATTTCCGTCTTCTTGTCGGTTTTCCTGAGAAGATAGTCAATTCAAAAATCGTAAATATGATTTCTGTTGTTGTATATCCGTCGAGAGTGTATTCCAAATTCTCATCTTCGGAGAAATACTTGAGGTAAACGGTTGGCACACCCATATAAAAGTCAAGAAAAAGATAAGAAGTATAGTTATAAATGCCCAAGTCGGCAAATTTGTTTAAAATGTCATTGTTAAAAACAGTACACCATCCTGTTTGGGTTTCGAATCCCGACATTTCGAATCTGCGATGCTCTTTCATAAATTTGTCTTTGTCCACATGCCTTAATTGTTGCTGCAATTCGTCACCAAAAGAAAGGCGTTGTCTGATAAGGTTAAAAACTTCCTCCTTTGTCATTTGTTTTAAGTTAGTTATTTCTATTTTTGTTTATTAATTCTGTAAAGGTACTTCCTTTATTTTGTAATAAACGGAATCCGGACATTTTTCTTTTATTTATTTTTCGGCTGATAGTCCTGAAAACTTCCGGATATATTGTTGCCAGTGTAATGTCTCAAAACGAAAAAGAGGAAATCCCTTTCGGAATCTCCTCTTTTTCATCTTACAAGAAAGACTAATTATTTCTTCTTACGGTCACCGTAACGGCTCATGAACTTATCAACACGTCCTGCAGTGTCTACCAATGTAGATTTACCAGTATAGAACGGGTGAGAAGTGTTTGAGATTTCAATCTTCAGCAACGGATAAGTTTCACCTTCGAATTCGATGGTTTCTTTAGTTGCTACAGTTGATTTAGATAAAAACATGTCACCATTTGACATATCTTTAAATACTACCGGACGGTATGATTCTGGATGAAGGCCTTTTTTCATTTCAGTATCTGTTTTTTTAATTTATATTCTGTTACTATTTTGGTAAGAAATAGTGTAATGGTCATTTTCAGAGCGCAAAGATAATGCTTTTATATGAAATAGAAAAAGAATTCTTTTAAAATTTATAATATATAGCTTCGAATTACTGATTTACTGTGTATTGTTTGGGGGCACTGAACTTGTTCTGATGCTATGACGATAAATTAAACTGATTGCTAGCTCGACATTACAATATAATGTCATTGTGTCTTCCTGCTAAAAAAATACGGTTCTATTTAAACCTTTTTCTGCTATATTTTCCTTTCCGATGTTCGTTATTCGGGGGATAATGCTTACTTTTGCGTAGAATTTTTATTCACTAACAATAAACTTTAAACAAAATGGTAAATTACAAAGATTTAGGATTGGTAAACACAAAAGAAATGTTTGCTAAGGCTATCAAAGGTGGATATGCTATCCCAGCATTCAACTTCAACAATATGGAACAGATGCAGGCTATCATCAAGGCTGCTGTTGAAACTAAATCTCCTGTGATTCTTCAGGTTTCTAAAGGTGCTCGTCAGTATGCTAACGCTACTTTGTTGCGTTACATGGCTCAGGGTGCTGTAGAATATGCTAAAGAATTAGGCTGTGCACATCCCGAAATCGTTCTTCATCTTGACCACGGAGATACTTTTGAAACTTGTAAATCTTGCATCGACTCAGGTTTTTCTTCAGTGATGATTGACGGTTCTCATCTTCCTTACGAAGAAAACGTAGCACTGACTAAGAAGGTAGTTGATTACGCTCACCAGTTTGATGTAACTGTAGAAGGCGAACTTGGCGTATTGGCAGGTGTTGAAGACGAAGTTTCTTCTGATCACCACACATATACTGACCCTGAAGAAGTAATTGATTTCGCTACTCGCACTGGTTGCGACTCTTTGGCTATCTCAATCGGTACTTCTCATGGTGCTTACAAATTTACTCCGGAACAGTGTCACATCGATCCGGCTACTGGTCGTATGGTTCCTCCTCCGTTGGCTTTCGAAGTATTGGATGCTGTTATGGAAAAACTTCCGGGATTCCCTATCGTTCTTCACGGTTCATCTTCAGTTCCTGAAGAAGAAGTTGAAACGATCAACAAATACGGTGGTGCTTTGAAAGCTGCTATTGGTATCCCTGAAGAAGAATTGCGTAAGGCTGCTAAGTCTGCAGTTTGCAAAATCAACATCGACTCAGACTCTCGTCTGGCTATGACTGCTGCTATCCGCAAGACTTTTGCTGAAAAACCGGCAGAATTTGACCCACGTAAGTATCTTGGTCCGGCTCGCGACAACATGGAAAAACTGTATAAGCACAAAATCCTTAACGTGCTCGGTTCTGACAACAAGTTGGCACAGTAATCTTCGGATTATTTCATAAATAAAAAGAAAGGCTGCTTCCGGTTGACGGTGGCAGCCTTTTTAGTTAGCGGTAAAACGCTGATTTTATTCTTTCTTTGTAGTCTCAGGATTTCCATTCTGAAAGAAATCCTCTATTTTCTGTTTGCTTTTCAGGTCTTTCAGCCAGTTGTCAGCAGCGTTATAATAATTGGTTATTCCTAAAACGAGTTCTCCCTTTTCATTCAGTTTCGCCTGTTCTGCTTTCTCATCTTTGGGACGTGTTTTTAGAAATGCTTCCAGGTAGCGTTCTGTGCTTTTTCTGTCTTTTAAGGCGAAAAAGGAAAGATGTGCCATGTCATATAGTAATTTATGATTTTGTCTGTCGTATTTCTGATACCGTTCTTTTATAGACGCTAATTGTTCTTTATACATTTGCGCCATTTTATAACAGTCAGTCATGCCTATATAAAGGCGTACCATGCTGCTGTCTTTCGGTATTGACAAATTGATAGCTTGTTCCAGATACTCTACTCCTTGTTTCTTCCATGAAGTCTTGGCACAGGAACGTCCGAGGTAATAGAGGAGGTTTACATTCTCCGGATCATATTTCCGGGCAGCTTCCAGAAAATCATGTGCTTCATAATATCTTTCAATGGCATAATAACTGATACCGAGATAGTAACAGGTATGGAAGGTACTGTCTCCCTGGTTTACCAGGTACTGATAACGGCGGATTGCGGTTGGATAATCCTGTTTTAGACAGTACGCCAAAGCATTCTGGCGATTGACGGCAATGTTGGTGGTATCAATCTTCCGGTATTTCTCTGTTGCTTCTATTGCTTCGTCATAGTAAGAGGCTGCTATATTGATTGCCCCTAATTTGGCGGCGGCAAGATAGTCGGCGGGATATTTTTCCTTGGAAGGATAAATAC
>CXPW01000171.1_pt1 | contig 20666 bp, 18 predicted proteins | sample 591561 | NCBI WGS metagenome assembly CXPW01 (sample SAMEA3491279, study PRJEB9169) | human gut metagenome | biome: ENVO:mammalia-associated habitat; material: ENVO:feces | place: Bangladesh | collected 2010-04-07 | reverse complement strand
TTGTGAAATCAGAGAAGGAAACCTGGCCAAAGCCCAACAACGACTAAAGGAAAACAATCGTCCCGGAGCCACCGGATACACCGGACCGGAAGGCTGGAAAAAGATGTACCTACCAAAATGCCGGAATTTGTAAACTCTGCACAATGGGCTGAATTATACAATGAGATGAAAGGTTATGAATATTATACTCCAGAGCAAATAGGATATTTCCAGAATGGGACAGATCCCGATTTGTATCCTGATGTTGACTGGATGCATGAACTTTATAAGAATATGGCCTCTAACCAGCGGGTAAATTTGAATGTATCCGGTGGAGGTGATATTTGTAAATACTTTGTTTCCGGTTCGCTGTATAATGAAGGTTCTATTTTTAGAAATGCAGGGCAACGATATGACTATGATACATCTCTTCGTTACAATAAATATAGCTTCCGTGCTAATATGGATTTTAATGTAACAAAGTCTACTGTTCTGAATGTAAATCTGGCCAATATATATGAGAAGTTTTATGGTCCCGGTGTAGAGAAAGATAAAATCTGGTCGAGAGCTTTCGAAGCTTCTCCCGGTGTTTATCCTAAAGAATATTCAGACGGAACTCTTTCTTATCCGAGTATGCAAGGTGGCGAGAATCCTTGGAATCTTTTAGTTCATTCCGGATATCGCGAACAATTTTGGAATTCCGCACAGTCACTTATCGGAATCAATCAGGATTTAGGAGATTTAGTCACCAAAGGGCTGACAGCTTCTATTAAATTTTCCTGGGATGCGGTTAATACTAACACCATTGTTCGTTCTAAAACACCGAATCAATATTATGCTAAGGGTCGTGATGAAGACGGGAATTTGATTTTTGGTAGTCCTATTGTGACCGGAACAGACGAATTAGGACTTAGTGAAAGTGGTAGTGGTTCCATTACTACCTATTTGGAAGGTAGTATCAACTATAATCGGTTGTTTGCCGAGAAACATCGTGTAGGTGCCATGCTTTTATACAATCATAAGGTTACAAACAAGAAACTGACTTATAGCAAAACCCTTTCATTACCTTATAAATATCAAGGACTTGCCGGGCGTGTGACTTATGCTTTTAAGGATACTTATTTTGCTGAATTTAATATGGGATATAACGGTTCGGAAAACTTTGCCAAGGGACATCGGTTCGGATTTTTCCCGGCTTATGCTGTCGGTTGGATGATTTCTAATGAGAAATTCTGGGAACCAATTTTTCCGGTTGTCAGTGAATTGAAATTGAAAGCGTCCTATGGTAGTGTGGGAAATGACGCGATTGGTGGAGACCGGTGGATTTATCAATCAACTATCAGCACCAACAATGGGTGGAATTATGGCGAGAACGGAAGTGAAGGAGGCGGAGGTATCCAAGTCGGAAATGTTGAAAATTTAAATGTCGAACTGGAGAAAATCGAGCGTATCATGAAGAAGATTGATGAAGATCCGGAAAACGAAGAAGTGAAACGTGCGGAACGTGTACTTTGGGATGTCCTTTATTTCGGGCACTGCATCAAGCAATGCGCTGATAGCAACCTGTCCTGCTGTGTAGCTGGTTCCGGTGGCGGAGCTTCCTGTGCCCGCAATAGTTCCTCCGGTGGCAAGGATATGAATATTCGGTTTTGCGGCAAAAGCCATTGCAACGGTACATAAGTTTTTTCTTTTTGTCTCAACATCGGATCAGGCATTATATTATCGGCTTCATCTAATCCTCCCGTACGTCTGCTCATCAAAGACCATGTGTTTGTCCAACAATTGGAATAGTATTTATTATAAAAAGCGTCCGCTTCACTGGCATCCATTTTCTGCTTGAGGAACATCATGGCTTCTTTTGATTCCTTTGTCTGGTTGAACTTATTTTTAGTATGTTCTTCCACCATTTCCGTGAAGTCACGGCTCATACGAAGCTCGGGAACATTACGGTTATTGAGACTGACATTGATTGTTCCGTCATCGTATGTTTCCACGATGAAATCGGGAATGATCTGCTGGAAGTTTCTCCCGATAGTTTCTCCCAAAGAGGCACCGGGACGCGGGTTCAACTTGGTGATTTCGCTGATAACTTCATTGAACGTATCTTCGTCGACATCCAGTTTCCTGATGATTTTCTCCCAATGCTTGCGGGTGAATTCTTCATAATAGTCTCTGATAACACGTTCTTCGAGTTCCAATATAGGGTTGGGGGTCCGTTCTTCATCCTTCTTCCGGCAGATCTGTAACAACAGGCATTCCTGGAGAGTACGGGCACCGATTCCTGCAGGATCAAAGTCCTGCAAGATGCACAATGCTTCTTCCAGTTCTTCCTCGGTGGATTCTACTCCGGCATAGATGGCCAGTTCGTCACAAATGCTTTCAAGTGATTTGCGGAGCAGTCCGTCGTCGTCTAATGAACCGATGAGGTATTCCACCAGTTCATTCTGATGTTCTGTCAGATTGCGTTCACCGAGTTGCTCCTTCAATATTTCATAAAAGGAGGTAGATTCGGAGAAGGGAATATTTTCCGGCTGATCATCTTGCGAACGATTGTTCTCTTGCAGTTTATAGTCGGGAATATCGTCCTCGGTGAGGTAGTCATTCAAAGAATCATAGTCGGTGGATGCATTATCCATGCCATCTTCAGAACCTTCAACATCGGAATATTCGTCCGCTGCGGATTCTTCTCTTCCTTCTTCGAGTGCCGGATTTTCCAATAGTTCAGCATGGATACGATCTTCCAGTTCTACTGCGGGAAGTTCCAACAGTTTCACGACCAGAATCTGCTGAGGCGAGAGCGTTTGTACCTGCTGTTGCGCCTGCGATTGTATTTGACGGGAACCTTGTGCCATATTCGTTTTTGCTTTCTACTGTTTCTCGCTACAAAAGTAACTTTTTAACTAGAGATTACACAGATTAGGGAGATAATTTTTAATCCTATAACACAAAAATCGTTATCTTTGTTGCACGAACTTAAAAATTAAGACAGTATGTTTGCCAAAGAAACGTATATGCAGCGCAGAGCCCTGCTAAAAAAGAATTTAGGCTCCGGAGTTTTGTTATTTCTGGGAAATGACGAGTGCGGACTGAATTATGAGGATAACACGTTCCGTTATCGTCAGGATTCTACATTCCTTTATTACTTCGGACTTTCATGCGCCGGACTTTCGGCAATTATTGATATTGATGAGGACAAAGAAATCATTTTTGGTGATGAACTGTCTATTGACGCTATCGTATGGATGGGATCGCAGCCTACGCTACGCGAAAAATGCGAACGTGTAGGAGTAAAAGATATAATGCCTTCGGCCGACATCGTCGGTTATCTGCATAAATGTGTGCAGAAAGGAAAGGCGATTCATTATCTGCCTCCTTACCGCCCCGAACATAAACTGAAGCTAATGGATTGGCTGGGCATACCGCCTGCACGTCAGGAAGGATCGGTGCCTTTTATCCGTGCCGTAATCGCACAACGTAATTATAAATCTGCGGAAGAAATCGTAGAAATAGAAAAAGCATGCGACGTGACGGCCGATATGCATATCACAGCGATGAAGGTACTCCGCCCGGGGATGTACGAGTATGAAGTGGTAGCCGAAATGAACCGGGTAGCGCAAGCTAACAACTGCGAACTTTCTTTTGCCACTATCGCTACTATCAACGGACAGACGCTGCACAATCATTATCACGGCAATCTCGTGAAACCGGGTGATTTGTTCCTGATTGATGCGGGTGCGGAAATTGAATCGGGCTATGCCGGCGATATGTCGTCCACGGTTCCTGCCGACAAAAAGTTTACTACCCGTCAACGCGAAGTTTACGAAATACAGAATGCCATGCATCTGGAATCGGTCAAAGCGCTACGTCCGGGCATTCCCTACATGGAAGTTTATGAATTGTCCGCCCGTGTAATGGTAGAAGGAATGAAGGCACTGGGGCTGATGAAAGGAAATGCAGAAGACGCCGTGCGCGAAGGTGCTCATGCGTTGTTCTATCCGCACGGATTAGGTCATATGATGGGACTGGATGTTCATGATATGGAAAACTTGGGTGAAATCTGGGTAGGATATAACGGACAACCGAAAAGCACCCAGTTCGGACGTAAATCACAACGTCTCGCCATTCCGTTGGAACCGGGATTTGTGCATACGGTAGAACCGGGTATCTATTTCATTCCCGAATTGATAGATATGTGGAAGGCGGAAAAGAAGTTTGCCGATTTCATCAACTACGAAAAAGTGGAAACTTACAAGGATTTCGGTGGTATCCGCAACGAAGAAGACTACCTGATTACGGAAACTGGTGCCCGCAGACTGGGTAAGAAAATCCCTCTGACTCCGGACGAAGTATTACCCGGGAAGAATGTGGGCCAAGCAATGCCTTTTTGCTACTGACATTGATTACACCATGTTGAAACGGGCTCAATCTGCCCTCAAACAGCGAAACGACTATTCCAACATTTACAGTTTCCGTATACTCAATGCCAGGCAACAATATATACGTGTCACCAGCCGACATCAAGTTTTGAAGCAAGACCGTAACGGCAAAGCATAGCTCGTAATAGGTAACCGTGAATATGTATTCAAGGCTTCTTCCAAACTTACATATTTTCCTACCGTTGTAAAGTTAAACACCATAAGAACAATAAAGATATGACGATTCCATACTAAACTCGAAATATTTTTATTACATTCACAGCATGAAATGCAGAATTATACTCGAACTATTAGCAATTCTCTTTTTTACAGGATGTTATAATAGAGAACAGATTTCCCGGCTTGACGAGGCGGAAGCACTGATACAAAATAAGCCGGATAGTGCCTTAACAATATTACAACAACTCAAATCGGAAGGTAGCCAAGCTGAACAGGCCAGGTATGCGTTGCTTTATTCAGAGGCTTTAGACAAGAATCATATCAAAGCAACAAATGATTCGCTGATTCGTCGGGCTTGGGAGTATTACAAACATCATCCCAAAGATTTACGCCGTCAATGCAAGACTCTTTATTATTGGGGAAAAGTCAAACTGCGTGCAGGAGACAAGCCGGGAGCGTTACGCCTTTATCTGAAAGTTGAAGAGAAACTGAAAGATACCAATGAGCCTTATTATGCGGGGCTTTTATACAGTCAAATCGGTGAAGTGTATTATGACCAGATGAACTATAGCCGGGCTTATCATTATTTTCGTGAAGCTCGCAATAACTTCCGGCAGTCTGATAACACTCGCGAAGAAACAGAAGCAACTCTCGATATGGCAGCCGCAACTTTCAATTCGAAAGATATGGAGAAAGCCATGCGGCTCTATTCTGCCGCACTCGATTTGGCCGATGAACACAAGTTCGATAAGTTAGCCAAAGCCAGTCTCACCAATCTTGCTTCTCTCTATGTAGTGTCAGGCAAGAAACAAATTCCTCATGACCTGCTGCAACGTATCGAACTTTCTGCCCGGCAAGATACGCTCTACGGATATCATACATTAGTAGATGCGAATCTACTGAAAAACCGTATAGACAGCGCACGCTACTATCTGGCACTTGCAGAAGCACATTCTACCGATATTCGTGACATCGCAGACCTGCAATACACCGCTTATCGGATTGAAGCGCAGGCCAGAAACTTCGAGAAAGCAACTGAGAAGATACATCATTATATCTATCTGACTGACTCTCTAACACGCTCGAATATGCAATTCTCCGCCGGTATGGTGGAACGTGACTATTTCAAGGAACGCTCCAATTTTGCCGAATACCGGATGAAGAACCGTACTATCTGGGAGATTGCCGTAGCAAGCGTAATTTTTCTGATATTAGGGGTAGCATACTATATCATCCGTCAACGTCTGCGCCTGCAACGGGAACGTACCGACCACTACCTGCTATTGGCGGAAGAAGCCAATTTCCAATACAAAACCCTGACGGAACACATGGAAGGACAGCGCAATGCGGAAAGCCATTTAAAAGGTTTGATAGCTTCACGCTTTGACATCATTGACAAACTGGGAAAGACTTACTATGAACGTGAGAATACTGCATCACAACAGGCTGCCATGTTCCACGAAGTGAAACAGATTATCACCGATTTTGCAGAGAACAATGAACTGTTGCAAGAGCTGGAACTTATCGTAAATACCTGCCATGATAATGCTATGGAGAAGCTGCGGAATGATTTTCCGTCAATGAAAGAAGCCGACATACGGCTGCTTTGTTATATTTTTGTAGGTTTCTCGCCACAAGTAATCAGTTTGTTTATGAAAGATACGGTAGCGAATGTATATGCTCGCAAGTCACGGCTCAAATCACGTATCAAATCGGCAGAAACAGCCAATAAGGAGTTGTTTTTAGCACTTTTCGGATAGGTGTTAGACCTGTGTTAGAAATCTTAGGATACATTTTTTACAACTCATTGAATATCAAAACAATTTAAGTCTGAGTGTTAGATTTATAAGATTGCATCATAACCCGATTTTGATGCAATCTTACTACTTTTGTATTCGAAAAATTAGAAAAAAAGAAAAGATAATGAAGAAGATTGTTATTCTATTAAGCGTCATGCTTTTCATGGTAGCATGCGAAAAAGGAAACGAAGAAATGAAAGAAGCAAAAGTAGTGGTAGCCGTTTATGATGAGAATGGAAAAATAGCAACGGGCGTTCCCGTAAAAATGTATAATGAAAAGGATTATAAGATTTTTGAAAAAGATAATTTAACCTTGCCAACTGTAATTGCCCAGACAAACGAAAGTGGCATAGTAACCTTTGTATTGCCACGAGAGGAATGGTTCACAACGCAGTCGCAACGGTTCCTGACATTCGTGGTACAAGAAGGGGGTGGCCCTGACAACTACCAGATATGGTCTTCCGGCAAAACCGTAGAAGCCGGAAAAGTCGTAAAGGTAGACATACGTTTAACCCAATTCCCTAACTAAACTTTTATCATATGAAACAAACTAGACCTTATATAATTACAGCACTTTGCCTACAAATGGTTCTGGGAGCAATATTACTAAGTTGCAGCACCGAAAATGACGAATATAAGAAAGATTCACCTTCGGCAGAAAATCCTGCTGAACCCGTAGGAGCTTTACTAGAGGATTTCTCCATAGAACAATTACCTGCAAAAACGATTTATGCATTAGGAGAGAATATAGACTTAACCGGCCTTAACGTGACAGGCAAGTATGATGACGGGAAACAACGACCTGTGAAGGTTACCCCGGAACAGATCAGTGGTTTCTCATCATCTGCCCCTGTTGATAAACAGGAAGTAACCATAACGATAGAGGGTAAACAGAAAAGTTTCTCCGTGCAGATTTCTCCTGTCCGTGTAGAAAATGGAGTATTGACGGAAGTATTAAAAGGGCATAATGAAATCATACTTCCCAATAGTGTGAAGTCAATTCCAAAAGCTGCTTTCAGAGGTAGTCAAATAAACAAGGTGGTGCTCAACGAAGGGCTGCAATCTATCGGAGATATGGCTTTCTTCAATTCAACCGTTCAGGAAGTTGTATTCCCGACGACTCTGGAACAACTTGAGGAAAATATTTTCTACTATTGCCAGAACTTGAAAAAAGCAGATCTAAGCCAGACGAAACTCACCAAACTTCCTGCCAGCACTTTTGTATATGCGGGCGTTGAAGAGGTGCTGCTGCCTGCGACCCTGAAAGAAATCGGAGCACAGGCATTCCTTAAGACGTCTCAATTGAAAACGATTGAGATTCCGGAGAATGTAAGAACAATCGGGTTGGAAGCATTCCGGGAAAGTGGCATTACCACTGTGAAATTACCGAATGGTGTTACAACCATAGCGCAAAGGGCTTTCTATTACTGCCCGGAATTGACGGAAGTGACCACCTACGGAACTGTTCTCAATGAAAATCCCGAAGCGATGATTCACCCCTATTGCCTTGAAGGATGTCCGAAATTAACTCGCTTCGATATTTCTAAAAGTATTCGGATTTTGGGACAAGGACTATTGGGTGGTAATAGAAAAGTGACTCAATTAACCATTCCGGCAAACGTCACACAGATTAATTTTTCAGCTTTCAATAATACAGGTATTAAGGAAGTAATGGTAGAAGGGATAACACCTCCACAGGTATTTGAAAAAGTATGGTACGGATTTCCGGACGATATCACAGTCATTCGTGTTCCTGCCGAATCTGTGGAGAAATACAAGAATGCAAATGGTTGGAAGGATTTCACAAACAAAATAACAGCATTTTAATAATTCTCTGATTTTTCGATTATAACCGGAAAAGTTGACATAAAACCAACTTTTTCCGGTTATAATCGAAAAATTCATTTTATCAGGTCATGTATTAAATCTCCCCATTCACCCCTAAGCCGAACAAGGCGAAATCGCCCAGGCAAGGGTCATCCGGGAAAACCTCAGCCAATGCTGCCGTTATCTGACGGGCATTTTTCAAAGAGAAGGTTTCTGTATCCGTCAACTTGAAATAATGGGCTACCCGGCAGACGTGTGTATCCAAAGGAACAATCAGTTCTTTGCGGTCAAAGCTCTTCCAAATTCCAAAATCAACTGCCGAATCCCGGCGAATCATCCAACGCAAAAACATATTGAGTTTCTTTTGAGGACTTTTAGCGGATACTTCAAGGAATGAGCACAACTTTTCCATAGGTATTCCTGAGTACGCATTCAAAGTTTCTTCCAAGCTTTCAAACTGTGTATAGGCTGCATATAATCGCCGGAAGTATCCATAAAAGTCGGCATATGACAGCATACGATAAAAGCTATTGGTTACTCCCGAAGGGAAATCGACCTCCCACTGGCGGGACAGCACATACTGATAAGGCGAATCTCCCATCAGCCTGTGCAGTTCGTCTGCTTTCTTCAATATCTGTTTGCGATTGCCGAAACTCATAATCGCGGTCAGCAAGCCACTGATTTCAATATCCTGTTTCAGCGTATAGCGATGAGGGAATTGTACCGGGTCGCTTGTAATAAAGTCTGCGCAATGGTAAATCTCCGCACACATCAAAAGTTTATTCTTTATATCTTCAGTCATTTTGAGAATGTATCTAGTATTGAAAGTGCAAACAGAACTATCAATGAAAGTCCCACGGCATAACCCAATTTAAGAACTTTACGGCAGACGGAAAGTTGCCTGCCGGATAGCTGAATAGCCTTATTAAAAAAGTATGCTATTCGTTGAGTGCAGCTATATACAGAGTTTCATAAATAGATGAATATCGTTGGTTTATCAATCAATTACAATTACGCTACAAAGATAGCAAATCTTACTTCATATCCCAATGTGGTACGGTATTGGCAGATTATTTATAGTAAGGAAATACTTTAAAGGTATTAATTACAAGATTAATAAATTGATTTATAAAGATATACCCTATTCCAAAGCAAAAGAATGATGCTATCCAATCATTCCCTTTTGAAAAAAGGCATATCATTTTGAAAAGAGTAACAATCGATAAATAATCAGACAACGATGAAAGTTTGCAAATTTGAAAAAATTAAAGATGAAGATGATATCAAGCAAGTTATCAACTGTATCCGGCAGGAACACCCTTATGTGGCCGTACTTCCTGTATTGACACAGTTGCAAGAATGGATGCAGGCTATCTCCGCCAGTTGGTTCCACGAAGAAGACGAAGCTTCTCATACCACAGTTAATGCTATCGAAGAATATTGTTATAGCCTGACCAATCATCTCATCACAGAACCGCAATTGAATCAGGATATGAAAATCCGTATCCGGGAGTGCATAAAGAAGATACATGCATTGGTAGAGGACAAAGCTGATTTACTGATTGATAAAACAATAAAAGCTGAAATATACGGACTGTCCAGTGATTTATTCACTTACAGCTTGCGCCAACAGGGATTTCATGCCCAAACGCTGGATACCGGTAAATTTATGCAAATCAACCTGGAAAGAAAACCGGATATCCCCTATATCCAGGAAACTGTCCGTCAATATATTGACGAAAACCAAGATTTCGACATTTTTGTCGCCCCGCTCTCTATCTGTAAGAATGTATATGGTGAAATAGACTTCATGAGCGAAAGGCGTAACGACTACTACGCAACAGTACTCGCTACCATTTTTCAAGCGGACGAAATAGTCTTATCCACCCAAATCAATCATATCTATGCAAACCGGAACTGCCGGAGAGAGCAGCACTCACTGACCTATACGGAAGCCGAACAACTGATTAACAGCGGAGTTTACCTGCTCTACACAGACTGCATCACCCTTGCGGCACGCTCCAATATGGCTATCCGCCTGACAGATATCCACGACCTGACAACCGAACGGCTCTATATCTCCTCTCATGACACAGGAGGCAGTGTCAAAGCAATACTTTCACAGGACTCGGCCACCTTTGTACGCTTTACGTCATTAAACGTATTGCCCGGCTATCTGCTAATGGGGAAACTACTGGAAGTCATCAACAAATATCAAATAAACGTCGTTTCAATGGCCTCATCCAACGTATCTATCTCCATGATGCTGACAGCCAGCAGTGATACCCTGCGAATAGTCCAAAGGGAACTGCATAAGTATGCCGAAATGGTCATAGACGAAAATATGTCCGTGATACACATCATCGGCTCACTTCACTGGAAACGCACCCAGGTAGAAAGCCACATCATGGACACTATCAAGGACATTCCCGTATCTCTCATTTCTTATGGGGGAAGCGACCACTGCTTCACGTTATCTGTGCACACCACAGATAAAAACAAGCTTATCAACTCACTGTCCAGACAATTCTTCGGCAACCAGTGCGCAGCCTGACCCGAAAAAAATACCGGGGAGCAGATTTATCCACTCCCCGGCATTTTTTCTTTTCACTTTTATCCATACGTATTGACATTTTATTACCAACAAGCTAATAAAACTTCAATGACGTTCATTTACAAAATCCATACTATCCAAAACTGAAAGGAAAGGCGCTTTCATCGGATAAAGCAATCAATCCATTTTTTCGTTGAATACAAATTTTGTTCTCTCTTGCCAGCCAACCAGCAGCCAATGCTGTACTCTCTACGCTAAGGTTTAATCTTCTCGCCAATTCTGGTATTGAAATTTCACCAATTTCCTTTAGGGCACACCAGACCTTTCCGGCGTTCGTCCCTACTATTCTTTTATCCATGGCTATTATTTATTTAATAATTTGGTTACAATATAGCGATTTTAGTAATAGATTATAATCAAAAGAGCGTTTTTTATTTCAGGTTTTGACATTATTTAAAACATTAAAATCCATATCACCGCAAACGGTTAAAAATATGGTCATTTTATATACATTTATACTATACTTAAATACACGAAATATTAAAATAAATTATCAAACGAAGAAATAGAAAAGCATCGTCAACAAATAGATATTCTACAAATAAGCAATATCGGACAAGTCTGTTCCCTTTTTTACCAGTACCTTTGCATAGTGAAATAACAATCAAACTATGCAACAGAAGAAAACAACGAAAGAAGAGTATCAAAAGTGCGTAAATGTCGTAGTGGAATATATCAATCAGCATTTAGGAGAAGAGATTGATTTAAAATCGCTGGCCAAGGTTTCTAATTTCTCTCCTTTTTACTTTCACCGGATAATGAAAGCATTTCTCGGTGAACCGATTGGTACGTTTATTGTCCGGACGCGGACAGAAGCTGCCGCACGCCTGCTCCGTTACTCGGATATCCCAATTGCCGATATTGCCTATCGCATCGGATATTCGTCCCCCTCTTCATTGTCGAAAGTATTCAGGCAGTTTTATGGGATTTCACCTTTAGAGTATCGAAACAATAAAAACTTTGTAATTATGAAACCAGCGATTATCAGACCGGAATTGGAACTGAAAAGTGAGATTAAAAATGTATCTGCAAGAAATGTGATTTATATCCGCCTGTCCGGCGACTACAAACTGAATGATTATGGCGGCACCTGGGGACGGTTGTGGCAGTTTGTCAAAGAACAAAACCTGCCAATAGGGGATTTCAGCCCGCTTTGCATCTATCACGACGACCCCAAAGTGACACCTGCCGAGAAGTTGCGTACAGATGTATGCATGGTAATGCCTGTTCAGGTAGCGCCTAAAGGCGACGTAGGATTCAAGACGCTTCCTGCCGGACGTTATGCCATTTTCCTTTATAAAGGGTCGTATGACAATCTGCAAGCAGTGTATGATACTATTTACGGAAAATATCTGCCTGAAATGGAATGTACGTTGCGCGACGAAGCCAGTGCCGAACGTTATCTGAACGACCCGTGCAAAACGGCTCCCGAAGAGTTGCTGACGGAGATTTATATTCCCGTGGAATAAAATGAAGTAAGAAGAATAAAATGCAGGTGTGCCGTTTCGTCTTGGCACACCTGCATTAACCTACTCATTCCATTCCCGATGAATGAGAATTACGACATACAGATAATCTTCCTCTCCTCGGAAACAGGAGTGATAATTTGAATGTATTGTAAAAATGGGACATTCTTTTATTTAAAGAAAACCATTTGCGCGATTGAAGGCATAGTTTCGTCCAACATGCTTTCGCCGGTGAAGTTCCAAGAAACCCGGTTATCATAAGAATCGAGCGCAAGCCAATTGAAAGAAGCGGCACTGAAATAACCAACTCCGCAGAAAAGCACCCAGGCCATTTTTCTATCTGTCGGTTCGCCCACCTCACATCGTATGCGGAATATCCAGTGATCCCTCGCATACAGAGACGGATTCAGTTCGAGTCCCGTCTGCACCAGATTCCCCGAATAAATTTCTCTTGAAGACATTTCCTCTGATGAAATATCCAGTAAGGAAACGACCAAATTATCCGACAGAGTTGTGAAACCGGCACTTTTCAGTTCGATAGGTGAATCATCATTAATCCGGTCTACGAATATCTGGCTACTTGTACACATCACTACATAGTCCACCGTATGAGAAGAAATAGCTTGCGAAATTTTTTCATTCAGCCGGAACAGACTTTTTTCGTACCTCGATGCACTTAGGGAATTCACTGCGTTCAGTTCTTCAAGGTCGGAATTCGTGATGTAAGACAGAACGGTGCTTTTCTTGTTCGGATTAATGTAATACTTCTGAACCGGTTCGCTGATATCTACGAATTTATTCAGGACATGAACATCGGACTCGTAAGAATTACCCGCCTCGGCAGGAGTGTCAATAACAAAGCTGTCGCTACATCCACACAACAGGACGAGAAAAAGTAAAAAGCCTAGTTTAGTTAATTGCAGATTCTTCATAACATACAGGGTTTGGTTATCTTTTCCTATTTCATAAAATAGTTTAGTCTTATGGCAGCAAAGTTATGGGAAAGAAAATAAAAAAGTCTTGAACGAATTCAAGACTGCAGCTGATTTATATAGGATATAAATATTATTAACAATAATTCCCGCTATCGTGCCAATGGTGGCAGGATAGCAGGAAACTTTTTCTTTAGATAACGGAAAGTCCGTATTCGTAGGCATCGGACATTGCATTGTAATCTGCGTCCGAGTAAGCGCCTTTGTCCCTGGCTTTCTGCATATCCTTCATAAAGGATTCTACGGAAGAGAGAAAACTCTGATAGTTTTTCAATTCTTCGTCATAGCCGGTAACGGCAGGAAGTTTCTTTGCGGCTTCCAGTTCCTTTTTCAATTCTGCCATTTTCACGTCAATCCGCATACCGTCCATTACGTGTTTACGGGAGTAGAGGTTCATGATGCTTTGTACGGTGCCCGACATTTTACGCATAGCCATTATCTGGTCTTTCAACGGCTCGTCGGCGAGAAGTTCCTTTTCCGCCTGTTCAGTCAGAGGGCTTAATATATCGAAAATCACTTGTTTGTATTCGGACATCGCTATGCTCAATTGATAGTTCTCTTTCAAAAGTTTAGTGGTTTCCGCCTTTTTGTTATTCTTCCGGTAAGACAGGAATTTATCAAAGTTAGCGTAGAACTGTGCTCTCGAAGTAAATAATCCCCTGTAATTCTGTATCAGATTCTGACGGACTTCATCATTGAAGTAGACACCCGGATTCATCAGTTCCGCAGTATCCCTGACCGAGACTTCCGGCGGCGCAATCGGAGCTACTTCGGGCACTTTTCCTGTCTGCTCCATATATCCCAATACCGCATTTATATCTTTTGCATTAGCTACATGCCTCAAAACAATGAGTGATGTATGATAATAGTTTATCACTTTACTGGCGTCGTCCAACTCTTCAGGAGTAGCCGAGGACGCAACCTGCTTCTTGTTCCCTCCCGAACAAGAAGCCAGCAAGAAAGCACCAACAAGTGCCCCTAACAATAAGATTCTTTTCTTCATAATGTTCAGTTTATTAAGTCTTTCGTACTATAACAATAAAAATCGTTTTTTGTTATAACCAAACAATACATATCGGATAAGTTAAAAAAGAACAGGAAAGTCCCAGATATTATCGACAATGATTAAGGAATAAACAATCAAAAAGGTATAAAAACAAAAAATGGCTACTCATCGCGAGCAACCAATCTTTTGTTAACCTTAAATCTAATACTTATGAAAAAAACACAGTACAAAGGTACTAACTTCCACATAAATAGCAAATTTCAGCTCCCAAACAAGCAATAATATAACACGGTTTAATACTCGCCGAATCGCATTAACATTTCAGACTTTACACGTTAACATTTAACATATTCATTCACAATCCGGTAAACGAAAAGCCTGAAGAATAACCAACACTCATTATTTTCAATGTTCGCTCAAATTTAAGGGCATAAAAAAAGGCTATCTATCCCAGACAGCCAATCTTTTGTTAACCTTAAATCTAATACTATGAAAAACACATTACAAAGATACGGACTTCTGGAAAATTAGCAAGTAAAGCAAGAAAAAACAGATGTTTTATAACATTGATTAAATAATTCATTCTACTATTCAATCTTTATTAAGATTTTTACTGCTTTGAATGCTATATTCCCAATATTTATCACATAGTTGCAGGTAACTTGTCTCGGCACTCTTACCTCCCAAGGAGATAGCATACATTTTTGTTTGTTTTGCTTTTGCATGTTCTATGCTTCGGGCTAACATATAATCAACGGGACGCATCTCAAAGTCGGATACGGTGATGATATCTGTTTCCATATATCCTTCTTCGCTGATTTTTCGTAAAGCGTGTGTAATAACAGGTTCCATGTCCGTTCCGCCATGAAAGGATTGACTTAGAAAGTCGCCGAGGCGGTCGAAGCTACTGCCCAAGTCAGTGATTTCGATACATTCGATATCATCAGAGAAAAGCTCCTGCCATAGAACCGGAGGTATCGAGACAAACGAAGAAAGGGCCTTCAGCCTCTTCGGAAATTTTGTTTCCTGCTATTTTCTTATCATTGATAGGTTGTTTTTCTTGTGATTGGTAGTCGATAACCTGCAATCTTTTCTCGATAAAACGTTCGAAGAAAATCGGTTGCAGACTTTTCTCGGCCAGATAGCAATATTCGAGAGGAAGAAGGCTGTTTTGGTCATTACCTTCGCAAATGCCGGTGATGTCGCTTCGTGTGGCATGAGATATAATTTGTTCGCGGTGAATACCGGCGGTCATTTTGAAACGTTTTCGGCTACTTTGATGTTTCTTTCCTAATATTTCTACTAATTCGCGGATGACGGGGTTACGTTTGATTGTTTCTTCGTATTCAAGGATTTGTTCTGCTAACTGCTTATGGTTTCGAAGCAGCCAGACAAGGCGTGAGCCGCCGCGTACCGGGAGATTCTTTGAAAGGGAGACTTGAAGATGGTAGAAATCATCACAGAGTTGGTCGATATGTTCTATCTGATAGTTAAATTCGTTGTTTGAGAGTAGTGTGTGCCTGAGCCTAATACTCTCTATTCTCTTGTTCATGGGCTATGATGCGAAGCTCGTTCCGGTAGTTCTCGATGATGCGTGCGGTTTCTCCCAGGATTCGCCTGATTTTACCTTTTGGGGAAATGTTGAGGAAAAGATGCTCCTTTGAATAGGCGGTTTCGCGTTCAGAGATCGTTTTATATTTGGCCTCCATTTGTTGTAGCAGGTCGATAACCTCTTGCAATGTAAATTCGAACGGGGTACCCTCATCCTGTTGGGCAGGTAAAGGGTCGCAGTTATCATAGCATAATAAAGGATATTCTTGATTATTGACGAAAACGGAACGTCTGCCTTTGCGAAGGGAATAGATATTCTTTTGGGCGATATTCCGGTTTTTTACGAAGTCATAGGCTTTCAGTATTTTGTTGACCGGACGGAATTTATCATGCTGAATATAAAACAGCCGATTACTGTCTTTTTTCAAAGATTGGTAATCGGAGGCAAAGATACGAGATTTCTTTGAGATAGGTTTATCGGGTACAGAGGGATTTACCTCCATAATTAGGCAATTTCCTCCGTACAAGTAGGACTTTTCAGTTTCATAGGGAAAATTCATTCTATACTTTTGTCATATCGAAAGATAAATGATATAAATAAGGACCATAAAAATAAAGGATTATGAAAACGAACGCATTCAAATACTTAGGTATAGCTTTAATGGCATTGATGATGATTAGCCTTACTTCTTGCGAAGTAGAAATTGATAGCTTTTATGATGATGATAATATCGGTGGCGGGTATTATTCCCGTTCGTCGGAATTGTGCAGTCGCACATGGATCAGTTATTACCGTGACGCAGACGGGAACCGTTGTTGTCAAGAACTGGATTTTTATTTAGACCGTACAGGGGTTGATTACATACGAGTGGAATACCGTAACGGAGATGTGGAAGTTTTTGAATATAATTTCCGGTGGAACTGGGAAAACTATGCACAAACATCTATCAGGATGTCCTACGGTCCGGGTGATGTTTCCTATCTGGATGATGTGTACCTTGGTGGAAACAGATTAAGCGGTTATCTGGACGGAAGGGATAACTTTGTGGAATATCAGGGAAGCAGGTAAAAAAAACAATAGGTATCGGAGATAACAAGATGCAGGTAGAAAGACGAGGACAAAGAAGGATAAGATAAAAATGTGTCAGGGGTTAATGACAGAATGATAGGTAGGAGAGGTAAAAGGTTGCCAATAGGATTTCAGGAATAAGGGTTAGAGTATAAATAGGGCGCGAAATGAAAGCATAAAAGTTTTGAACGGGACTAAATAGTTTTTATCTTTGCGCCCTATTAGTTTTATATATACATGGAGTGGTTATCTAGTCTATTTCTCGAACATTCTGCCTTACAGGCTGTTGTGGTACTTTCACTGATTTCTGCGATAGGTCTGGGCTTGGGAAGAGTGCATTTCTGGGGTATATCCCTGGGAGTCACTTTTGTTTTTTTTGCCGGTATACTTGCCGGGCATTTCGGGCTTTCGGTTGACCCGCAGATGTTGAATTACGCAGAAAGTTTCGGTCTGGTTATCTTTGTTTATTCTCTCGGTCTACAAGTGGGGCCCGGTTTTTTCAGTTCTTTCCGGAAAGGAGGAGTGACGTTGAATATGTTGGCGTTGGGAGTTGTTCTTCTGGGTACTTTATTAACGGTGGTAGCCAGTTATGCTACAGGTATATCACTTCCCGATATGGTTGGTATTCTTTGCGGAGCAACGACAAACACTCCGGCGTTGGGAGCGGCGCAGCAGACATTGAAACAAATGGGCATGGATAGTAGTACGCCTGCTCTGGGATGTGCCGTGGCCTATCCAATGGGAGTAGTCGGTGTGATTCTTGCCGTTTTGTTAATTCGTAAAGTATTGGTTCGCAAGGAAGACTTGGAAATAAAGGAGAAGGATGATGCGAACAAAACCTATATTGCAGCGTTTCAAGTACATAATCCTGCTATTTTCAATAAAAGCATAAAGGATATAGCTCATTTGAGTTATCCTAAGTTTGTTATTTCCCGTTTGTGGCGTGACGGACATGTCAGTATTCCGACTTCTGATAAAGTGTTGAAGGAAGGTGATCGCTTGCTGGTGATTACGGCTGAAAAAGATGCGCTGGCTCTGACTGTGCTTTTCGGCGAACAGGAAAATACGGATTGGAACAAAGAGGACATTGACTGGAATGCGATTGACAGTGAACTGGTCTCCCAGCGCATTGTTGTCACTCGCCCTGAACTGAACGGGAAGAAATTGGGAGCGCTCCGGTTGAGAAATCATTATGGAATCAATATCAGCCGTGTCTATCGTTCGGGTGTACAACTGCTCGCCACTCCGGGATTGATACTTCAGTTGGGTGACCGACTGACGGTAGTAGGGGAAAAGGCAGCCATTCAAAACGTGGAAAAAGTGCTAGGTAATGCTGTCAAGAGTTTGAAAGAACCTAATTTAGTTGTTATATTTATTGGTATCGTGTTGGGATTGGCGTTAGGTGCTATTCCTTTTTCTATTCCGGGTATCAGTACTCCTGTAAAACTAGGCTTGGCAGGTGGTCCTATTATTGTCGGTATCCTTTTAGGTACGTTTGGACCACGGATACACATGATTACCTACACTACTCGTAGTGCCAATTTGATGTTACGTGCCTTGGGACTCTCAATGTATCTAGCCTGTCTGGGACTAGATGCTGGGGCACATTTCTTCGATACGGTATTCCGTTCGGAAGGGCTACTGTGGATCGGTTTAGGAGCCGGACTGACAATCATCCCAACTGTTTTAGTGGGCTTTGTAGCCTTCAAGATGATGAAGATCGATTTTGGCACAGTGTCCGGTATGCTATGCGGAAGTATGGCGAATCCTATGGCATTAAATTATGCAAATGATACAATTCCCGGTGATAACCCGTCTGTAGCCTATGCGACAGTATATCCATTGTGTATGTTTCTACGGGTGATTATTGCACAAGTACTGTTGATGTTCTTATTAGGTTGAAAATAAATTTTATATGAAAATTGTAAACGAGTAAATAAAAAATATATTTGTCACGAATAACTGAATGGAATGATTCCGAACAACGAACATAGGAAGCAAAGTAATTGTTAATTAGTAAATTGTAATAAAATAGAATGACTGCTCAAAGTAATATAACTCCTGAAAGTATTGTGGGCGATCTCCGCTACCTTCAATTGCTTTCCCGTAGTTTTCCTACTATTGCCGATGCTAGTACGGAAATTATCAATCTGGAGGCTATCTTGAATCTGCCTAAGGGGACAGAACATTTCCTGACAGATATACACGGTGAATATGAAGCATTCCAACATGTACTGAAAAATGCTTCAGGTGCGGTAAAGCGTAAAGTGAATGAAATATTCGGCAATACTCTCCGTGAAGCGGAAAAGAAAGAACTCTGTACGCTGATTTACTATCCCGAAGAAAAACTTCAACTGGTGAAAGCTCGTGAGAAGGACTTGGACGATTGGTATCTGATTACTCTGAACCAACTGGTGAAGGTCTGTCAGAATGTGTCTTCCAAGTATACGCGTTCTAAAGTGCGTAAATCGTTACCTGCCGAGTTCTCCTATATTATTCAGGAATTATTGCATGAATCGTCTATCGAACCGAATAAACATGCTTATATCAATGTAATTATCAGTACGATTATTACAACAAAGCGGGCAGATGACTTCATCATTGCTATGTGTAACCTGATTCAACGGCTGACTATTGACTCCCTGCATATTGTCGGTGACATCTACGACCGTGGTCCTGGTGCGCATATCATCATGGATACTTTATGTAATTATCATAATTTTGATATTCAATGGGGAAACCATGATATTCTTTGGATGGGTGCTGCTTCGGGCAATGACAGTTGCATCGCTAATGTGATCCGTATGTCTATGCGTTACGGTAATTTGGGCACATTGGAAGATGGTTATGGTATTAATCTGCTGCCATTGGCTACCTTTGCTATGGATACTTATGCTGATGATCCCTGTACTATCTTCATGCCGAAGATGAATTTTGCCGATGCTCACTATAATGAGAAAACCCTGCGTTTGATTACCCAGATGCATAAAGCGATTACTATCATCCAGTTTAAGTTGGAGGCTGAAATCATCGACCGTCGTCCTGAATTCGGCATGGAGAACCGGAAACTTTTAGAGAAGATAGACTTCGACCGTGGTGTCTTTGTGTACGAGGGAAAAGAATATGTCCTGCGTGATACCAACTTTCCGACAGTAGACCCAGCCAATCCTTATCGGCTGACAGAAGAGGAACGTGAACTGGTAGAAAAGATTCATTATTCATTTATGAATAGTGAGAAGTTGAAGAAACATATGCGCTGTCTGTTTACGTATGGCGGGATGTATTTGGTTTCCAACTCGAATCTTCTTTATCATGCTTCCGTACCTTTAAATGAAGATGGCAGTTTCAAGCGTGTCAAAATCCGGGGAAAGGAATACTGGGGACGTAGGCTACTGGATAAGGCCGACCAGTTGATTCGTACCGCTTACTTTGATGAAGAAGGAGAGGAGGATAAGGAATTTGCTATGGACTATATCTGGTATATGTGGTGCGGTCCTGAAGCTCCTCTGTTTGATAAAGATAAAATGGCTACTTTTGAGCGCTACTTTGTAGAAGATAAAGAACTGCACAAAGAGAAGAAAGGGCATTATTATACATTGCGTAATCGTGAGGATATTTGTGACCGGATTCTGGAAGAATTTGGTGCTTCGGGTCCTCATTCGCATATCATCAATGGTCATGTGCCGGTAAAGACTATTCAGGGCGAACAGCCGATGAAAGCTAACGGCAAACTTTTTGTGATTGACGGTGGATTTTCAAAGGCTTATC
>CXPW01000259.1_pt1 | contig 20850 bp, 17 predicted proteins | sample 591561 | NCBI WGS metagenome assembly CXPW01 (sample SAMEA3491279, study PRJEB9169) | human gut metagenome | biome: ENVO:mammalia-associated habitat; material: ENVO:feces | place: Bangladesh | collected 2010-04-07 | reverse complement strand
TCCTTTATCTGATTGGAATAATCCTCCTGACATCGTTGGTCTATGGGCTGATCCGGACATATAATGAACGCGAAGAACGCTTGCAGTTCAACACCCGTCCGATATTGCGGTCGACCGAACGAATCACACTCAAATAATCATGCATATAACGTTGATACTTCCACTCCGCTAGTTCCTTGCCTTCCAGTTTCCGGGCTTTAAAATCTTTGATAATAGGGTCATAATAAGCATCCCAGGCGTATTGGCACAGCCATGCCACCCTGTTGGCACTATCGTGCCACTGCGATGGCACAGTTGTGCCAGCGGGGAAGCACTGTCTGTGCAACGAAGTCTTCATCTATGACGTGTCCTTTTGCCGGGCAACCGTGAGCAAGCGGAACTTTTCCATGCGCACGCTTACCGGCTCGCCGTGAAATTTTATCAACCGCAGCTTCCTTTCGATATCGACTTGAAAGAACCTTCACTGGAGCAATATTGTCGTCTGACCTTCGACCCCGAACTGTATTTTAATCCCGAAGCGATGCCTGTCTATATGAAACAGCCTATGGCTATGCCGGGAGAAACGACCTATCGCGAACAGGTGAAGGCGGAAACCTCGCCTTTGCAACGGCTTGTACCGGGATATGAGAGTTATAAAGCTCTTTCCGTACTTTTTGAGGCGGCTTTTGCGCGGGCTTTGGATGAGCAGCATGGCTATCAGCCGGGAGATGATATACATTCCTTGCTGGTTTGTCTGGCCGGACATTGTTTTCGTGCCGGTATTCCCGCAGAGGATACAGTGCGGTGGACTCGTGCCCATTACCGCTTGCCGGATGATGAATTTCTGATCCGTGAGACAGTGCAGAATGTATATCGCACTTGCAAAGGATTTGCGGATAAAAGCAGTCTGCTGCCGGAACAACTGTTTGTGATGCAAATGGATGAGTTTATGAAACGTCGTTATGAGTTTCGTTTCAATCAGTTGACCTCGCAAGTGGAATGCCGGCAACGGAACAGTTTTGATTTTTATTTTCGTCCGGTAAATAAGAGGCTGATGGCAAGTATTACCATGAATGCGCAATACGAAGGGCTTAAATTGTGGGACAAAGACGTGGTGCGTTATCTGAATTCAGATCATGTGCCGGTTTATCAGCCTATTGAAGAGTTCCTTTATGATCTCCCCCGTTGGGACGGCAAAGATCACATCGGAGATCTGGCAAAGCGGGTTCCTTGCAATAATCCCCATTGGGCACAGTTGTTCCGTCGTTGGTTTCTCAGCATGATAGCTCATTGGCGTGGACTGGGTAAAAATCATGCAAACAGCACTTCGCCTATATTAGTCGGTCCGCAGGCTTACAGGAAATCTACGTTTTGCCGCCTGATTCTACCGCCGTGTTTGCAGGCGTACTATACGGATAGCATTGACTTTAGCCGGAAACGGGATGCGGAGTTGTATCTGAATCGTTTTTTGCTGATTAATATGGATGAGTTTGACCAGATAGGTATCAATCAGCAGCCTTTCCTTAAACATATCATGCAAAAGCCGGTCGTTAATACACGGCGCCCGAATGCTTCGGCGGTAGAAGAACTTCGCCGCTACGCTTCTTTCATCGGAACAAGCAATCATAAGGATTTGCTGACAGATACTTCCGGCAGTCGTCGTTATATAGGTGTGGAGGTTACGGGAGTGATTGATGTGGTTCGTCCTGTTGATTATGAACAGCTTTATGCGCAGGCAATGGCGGCGCTCTATCACAATGAACGGTATTGGTTTGACGAAAAGGAAGAAGCCATTATGACGGAAGCCAATCAGGAGTTTGAACAGTCACCGCTTATCGAACAGCTGTTTCTTGTATATTACCGCGTTGCGGACGATGAGGAAGAAGGAGAGTGGATACTTGCTGCCGATATATTGCAACGGATACAAAAGGCGAGTAAAATGAAATTCTCTTCCGGTCAGGTGAACTATTTCGGACGTATTCTGCAACGGTTAGGAGTGAAATCGTACAGGAAAACGCGCGGAGTTTATTATCATGTGGTGGCTGTCGCTCAAAAAGAGATACAGGGCAATTGCGAAAGACTTACCGGAAGGAAGACTTTATGACTCGGGAAATGAGAGTTTGTCGGATATATGATCGCTTTCTTACAAGCTCTTTTCGATAAATCGCGTTAATAATTCGGTGAAACTGCTGTCTGTTAATCGGTTTTATTGTATCTTTGCGGTCTTAACTTATTTAAAGGCAAGTAATGAAGGAATTTCTACAATTGATGCGACGTTTTGTGTCGCCTTATAAGAAGTATATCGGCTGGGCTGTTTTGCTGAATATTTTATCTGCTGTATTCAATGTGTTTTCATTCACTTTTTTGATTCCTATTCTGAGTATCCTGTTCAAGACGGAAGGGGCTGATAAGGTCTATCATTTTATGGAATGGGGAAGTGGTGATTTGGCCGATGTTGCTAAGAATAACTTCTATTATTATATCAGTCAGATGATAATAGATAATGGACCTACTATGGCGCTTATCTTTTTGGGACTGTTCCTGATGATTATGACATTGTTTAAAACCGGTTGTTATTTCGCTTCTTCGGCTGTAATGATTCCGTTGCGTACAGGAGTGGTGCGTGATATCCGTATTATGGTGTATGCCAAGGTGATGCGTCTGCCGATGTCATTCTTCTCGGAAGAGAGAAAAGGAGATATTATCGCTCGTATGAGCGGGGACGTGGGTGAAGTGGAAAACTCCATTACCAGCTCGTTGGATATGTTGATGAAGAGTCCGATTATGATTATTCTGTATTTTGCGACACTGGTCATCACCAGCTGGCAGTTGACTCTCTTTACGATCGTTGTGTTGCCGGGAATGGGCTGGCTGATGGGTGTGGTAGGACGAAAACTGAAACGCCAGTCTTTGGAGGCGCAGAGCAAGTGGAGCGATACGATGTCGCAACTGGAAGAAACGTTGGGTGGCTTGCGCATTATCAAAGCTTTTATTGCGGAAGACAAAATGATTAACCGTTTCACCAAATGCAGCAACGAACTTCGTGACGCGACAAATAAGGTTGCCATACGTCAGGCTATGGCGCATCCTATGAGTGAGTTCTTAGGAACGATTCTGATTGTAGCTGTGTTATGGTTCGGCGGTACATTGATTCTGGGACAAAACGCATCGATTGACGCTCCGACATTTATCTTTTATATGGTGATCTTGTATAGCGTAATCAATCCGTTGAAAGATTTTGCGAAGGCAGGATACAACATCCCGAAAGGCCTGGCTTCAATGGAGCGTGTAGACAAGATTCTGAAAGCTGAGAATAAGATCAAAGAAATTTCGAATCCGAAACCGTTGAAGGGACTGAATGACAAAATTGAGTTTAAGGATATCACTTTCAGTTATGACGGTAAACGGGAAGTGTTGAAGCATGTGAACCTGACAGTTCCTAAAGGCCAGACGATCGCACTGGTAGGACAGTCGGGGTCGGGTAAATCGACGTTGGTGGATTTGCTGCCGCGCTATCACGATGTGCAGGAAGGAGATATCACAATCGACGGAACCAGTATACGTGATGTTCGTATTGCCGATTTGCGCAGTTTGATCGGTAACGTGAATCAGGAAGCAATCTTGTTTAATGACACATTCTTCAACAACATCGCTTTTGGTGTGGAAAATGCAACAATGGAGCAAGTGATAGAAGCTGCCAAGATTGCGAATGCACACGATTTTATCATGGAGAAGCCGGAGGGATATAATATGAATATCGGTGACCGGGGCGGTAAGTTGTCCGGTGGTCAGCGTCAGCGTATCAGTATTGCCCGTGCTATCTTGAAGAACCCGCCGATTCTGATTCTGGATGAGGCTACTTCGGCACTGGATACCGAATCGGAACGTCTGGTACAGGAAGCGTTGGAGCGTTTGATGAAGACGCGTACAACGATTGCCATTGCTCACCGTCTTTCTACTATTAAGAATGCGGATGAAATCTGCGTGCTCTATGAGGGAGAGATTGTAGAACGCGGCAAGCATGAGGAGCTCATTGCACTGAACGGATATTACAAACGCTTACACGATATGCAGCAACTGTAACGGAATAATTATAATGGAACTTTTTTAAGTTGAATCTAATGAAAGGAATCTCTATAAAACGTTTTGAGTGCTACCTCTTATATCTGTTATCCATACACGTGGCAGCTCTCTTCATTTTCTTTATTTTCCGGTTCACACTGTTCTGTTCCATTGACTATCAATTCCCGGCAGAAATAAAGGGAGATGTTCTTTTGCAGTCCGGTGCTTTCCTCCGCGGACTCTGGTTTGACAATGTAATAGCTTGTTATATCCTGTTGCTCCCTCTGGTTGTTTTGTGGATAGCCGCTCTTTGTAACTACACCGCTAAATGGCTGTTTAGGTCTACAACGGTTTATTTTAGTTGTTTTTATTCGGTATCTTTTGTTATCGCTGCTGCCAATATTCCATATTTTGAATATTTCTTCAAAACGATTAATTCTTCTATTTATAATTGGTTCGGCTATGGCGGTACAACAGCTGGTCTGATGTTTGGGGAGTCTTCTTACTATTTTCCGATATTCCTCGGGCTCCTGTCTATCGTGGCATTTGTTTGGGGAGCTTCTTCCCTTGCATCCTATTTCTATCGTAGAGCAGAAAAGGCTGCACCACAGATAAGTCTGTTGAGCCGGGTAGCTGTGTTGGTAGCAGGTGCAATTTGTATCGGGCTTTGCCTGTTCGGCATTCGTGGGCGTATGGGATATAACCCGATAAAAGTAAGTCAGGCATATTATTGTGAGGACCCGTTCCTGAATCAGTTGGGAGTGAATCCCGTCTTTAATCTGCTGACAAGTACACTGGATGATAACCGGAAAGAAAACCGGACTCTGCATCTGATGTCTGAGGAAGACGCTTTATCAAAAGTACAGAAATATTTGCATAGGCAAGGAATTGACCGGTTGTCTCCGATCGCACGGAAAGTAGAACGGGAAGGTACGCCTAATCGCAGGAACGTAGTTCTGGTCTTTATGGAGTCTATGTCCGCCAATCTAATGGGGACTTTTGGATCGGATAAGAAACTGACTCCCTATCTGGACAGCCTTTATCAGCAATCCTTGAGTTTCAGTCATTTCTACTCCTCCGGTATTCATACCAATCATGGTATTTATTCCACGCTTTATTCTTTTCCGGCTATCATGAAACGGAATGCCATGAAAGGTTCTGTGATTCCTGTCTATTCGGGACTGCCTACCGTATTGCAGGAGAACGGATACTGTAACCTGTTCTTTATGACTCACGAATCGCAGTACGACAATATGAATGCTTTCCTTCGCACGAACGGGTTCGACGAAATCTACGCTCAGGAGAATTATCCTTCGGAAAAAGTAGTAAACAGCTTCGGTGTGCAGGATGACTTCATGTATCAGTATGCACTTCCTATTTTGAATGAAAGGGCCGGGACGGGGAATCCGTTCTTCAGCGTATTGCTGTCTATCAGTAATCATCCCCCTTATGTGATTCCGCCCTATTTTCACCCGCATAGTGATGTGCTCGAAGAACAGATTGTAGAATATGCCGACTGGTCTATCCGGCAGTTTATGCAGGCTGCGGAAAAACAGCCGTGGTTTGACAATACGATTTTCGTTTTTCTGGGCGATCATGGCAAAATGGTGGGAACACCTGAATGTGAAATGCCCCAGTCTTATAACCATATCCCTCTGATGATTTACGGGAAAGATATCAAGCCGGGGGTATACGACGGTTTTGGTGGGCAGGTGGATGTATCTCCTACGTTGTTGGGGCTGCTTAACATAAGTTACCTGCAAAACAATTTCGGTGTCAATCTGTTGGAAGAAGAACGTCCTTGTATGTTCTTTACGGCGGATAATCTGATCGGGGCAAGAGACTCGGTGAATATGTTTATCTATTCGCCGGACAGCCAACAGGAATTCAAGTACAAACTGGAGGAAGGTAAGCTCCACGCTGCCACCGGTACTGATGAGGAGGCTTTCCGGAACTTGAAGGATTATTGCTTCTCTATGCTGCAAAGTACGGAATCCCTGGTAAAAGAACACAAGACATTAGATAAAGTATCCGTCAAGAAGTAAGTGCTTTATGAAAACAAAGCCGTTGGTGAAAGAGTTTATACGTTTTGGCGTGGTCGGCGTGCTGGCTACGGCATTGCATTATGGGATTTATTATTTCCTGCAATCTTTTATCAACGTCAATGTAGCCTATACGACGGGATATGTAATCAGTTTTATTGTCAACTTCTATCTGACTTCTTATTTTACGTTCGGAACCACTCCGTCATGGAAAAAGTTGGTTGGTATGGGAGGGGCGCATCTGGTTAATTATTTGTTGCATATCATTCTGTTGAATGTATTCCTCTATCTGGGAGTTTCTAAAGCATGGGCACCTGTGCCGGTGTTTGCGATAGCGATTCCTGTGAATTTCTTATTTGTTCGGTTTGTCTTTAAACATAAAAAGCTATGAACGGCGTGAGACTTGTGATTGTAGTTCCTTGTTATAATGAGGAAGAAGTATTGAAAGAAACGACTCGTCAGCTATCTGATGTGCTTGCCCGAATGGAGCAGGAAGGGAAGGTGGCTGAAGGAAAGATTTTGTATGTGGACGACGGAAGCAAGGACACTACTTGGAAACTGATAGAGCAATTGTCTGAATCTCATAGGTGTGTGGCGGGCTTGAAACTGGCGCATAATGTCGGGCATCAGCAGGCTCTCTGGGCGGGATTGGATTTTGTGGCGGCCGGCGATTATGATGCGGCTGTATCTATCGACGCTGATTTGCAGGATGATGTGAATGCTATTGTGGAAATGGTGGATTATTATAATCAGGGGGCCGATGTGGTGTTCGGTGTACGGCGGGAACGTAAAACGGACACGTTCTTCAAGAAACATACTGCGCAGATGTTCTACAAACTGATGCGGACAATGGGTGGGGAGATTGTTTACAATCATGCGGATTTCCGCCTGATGAGCAAGCGCTCCCTGAAGGCATTGGTGTCTTTCCCCGAACGTAATCTTTTCCTCCGGGGCATGGTGTGTATGCTCGGATATCCTACCGCTTCTGTCTATTACGACCGCAAGGAACGTTTTGCCGGTGAATCGAAATATCCGTTCACGAAGATGTTGAACTTCGCCCTGGACGGAATCACTTCTTTCTCTGTCAAACCATTACGCCTGATTACCACATCCGGGCTTATCTTTATGCTGGTTTCTTTCCTGGCCATTATCTATGCTTTGGTGGAGTTTATTGGCGGAGACGTAATCCGGGGCTGGACTTCGCTACTCATTTCTGTCTGGTTTATCGGCGGCGCTATCCTGACTGCCGTCGGAGTGATCGGTGAATATATCGGTAAAATATATAAGGAGGTGAAACGCCGTCCGCGTTATCTGATAGAAAAAGAAGTAAACCTGTAACGGGTTTACTTCTTTTTCTGTTATTCTATGCTGATCCTATGGCTATTTTCTCTTGAAACGATACAGGTAAATAATGTCACGGATGTCACATCCTCTTTTCGTGCTCTGATATACTTCTTCAAAAGTATATTCGGATTCATATTTGGGCTTGAAACCTTCAAAATCGCGTCGTCCTACCAATAGATAGCCTTCGGCCGGCATATCCTTTTCAAACAATCCTATCTGGTCGTTGTGATAGAAATTGACCGTGTAGAAACGGAGCATGTCGACAGCTACATAAGAATAGATCTTGCTGCCCGAAGCTATTTCCCGGATATCTTCCGCCATTCCTTTGTCCGATTTGGTGTTCAGTATGGCGGGCTGGTAAGCACCGTCCAATGACATGAAAAGCGAGAATGTAACGAAAAGAGTGGCATACACTACGTTCATTCCCGGTTCTTTTTTCCTGATTGTCCGGAAGAAATAGATGGCTGCAATTAATGGCAGGCAGATGACGATGATGTGGCCTGCGTTGAGTGAGATATTTGCCAACGCGTTCATGAAGGCTATATTCTCGGCGGCGTGTCTTCCGTGGAAAATACTGTCGGGCACTAATCCTAACCGCACGGCTATAAATGTGACAAGGAGAAGAATAGCGGCGACGGAGAGAAATCCGCCGTATATCTTAACTGCTTTTGAGTTTTTCCGGACCAGATACATGATATATTCAGCAAGGAAATAGGCGATGAACGGATAAATGGGTAACAGGTAAACACTGCGCTTGCTCTTTGGGATGCAGTAAAAAACGAAAATGAGAACAATGCTCAATAAAGAGAACAAGCGGGTGCTGTCCATTTCGCGGATATATGTTGTGAACCTCTGCCACCATTCGCGGGGTTTTCCGGTTATTTTCCCGTATGTAAGGCTGAATAAGGAAAGCAGAACCAACAATGTGTAAGGGGCATAGCCGGATACGACTGTAATGATATTGTAGTAAGCAGGATTCTCATGGGATTCGTAGCTCATTTTTCCCATGAAACGACCGAAATTCTCCTCCATAACCAGTGAGATGAAATTATCTCCTCCCTGTTGGTAGGCAGCGATGTACCAAAGGGCGGGCAGGATACAGGACGTAATGGCTACCAGCGCCATCGAGAAAAAGGCTTTGAAGAAACTGGTACCCCGGATCAGCAGAAAGACCCCGGTGACCATGCAAGGCAGGAGGATACCTACGGGACCTTTGGTTAGTGTGGCACATCCCATAAACAAGGTGGCTATCCAGGGGAATCCTTTTTGCCCTTTCTCACACCAACGGTAGAGTTGGTAGAGCGCGAGTACGATAAAGGCGGTCAGCATCATGTCAACGCGGCAGTTCATACCGGCACGGTGGACTTCAAAATTAGACAGGGTAATTAAGCCCATAAGGAGGGCGACTGAAGCTCCCCTGCGTTTGGCGTAGAATAAGAATCCGCCTAACACCATAGCTATCAGTGCCAATGCAGAGGGCATACGTGAAGTGTATTCCGTTACTTTCCCGGCAATAGAGGAAAGGGCGGCAATACACCAGTGAAACAAGGGCGGCTTGTAGGCGATGTCCCCGCCGTTGTTGACGGGAAGCGTCCAGTTACCGGTTTCAATCATGGAGTATGCAACGATTGCTTCGCGGGGTTCCCCTTTGGTATGGAAATCCGTTAATCCCATAAAAGGGAGAAGAGTAACAACGCAAACGACCGCTAAAATAATAAATTGCTTATTTTTCATACATTTATTGATGTGTTTGGATACAAAAATGCTATCTTGGGTTCAAAGATAAAAATATATTTTGGGGTGTTTGGTCTTTTTGTCTTATTTTCTGCCAAAATCTGCCGGAATCTCTCCCCATTCTTTGGTTTCCCATTTCAGAATACGGGTGGTGTATGTGTTTTCCCGAAGCCATTTCTCCGCACGTTCTATCAGTTTGAACAGTTCCTCTGTTTCTGCGGTACGCGGAAGCTTGGTCTTACATTTCTTTTGCCGCACCCAACTGATTGCATTGACGCTGTCACTGTAAATGGGCATATCGAATCCCTTCTGTTTCAGCAAAGCCAGTCCGTGTACGATAGCGAGGAATTCGCCGATATTATTCGTTCCCTTCGTCGGGCCAAAGTGGAAGACTTCCTGGCGGCTGGCTATGTGGACTCCGCGATATTCCATAGGACCGGGGTTGCCGCTGCAGGCAGCGTCCACCGCCAGACTGTTGTCAATCACGCAGGCGGGCAATGTTTCCGAAGAAACTTTCTCGCTTTTCTTCTTGGCGTTTTTTCCGATATAGGCGTAAGGGGAGGTGGCCAGTGCGCGTTCCGCTTCTTCGCGGGTGTCGAATGATTTGTATTTGGCGCCTTCGTATCCTTTGATTTGAAGCTGGCAGTCCGTCCAGGATGTGTAAACCCCGGGCGTCACGCCTTCCCATACAACGTAGAATTTCTGTTTAGCCATTTTTCCTTTTTACAATGAATTGATGTCTGTATATTGACAGCGCGAAGGTACAAATATATTCTCTAACTGAACAAGTCAACAGAGCTACTTGTTATAAAAATAAGAGAGTTTAAGAATATAACATTTAGAAAGGAGCTATTATGGAAAGATCTTTTAGTGAAGCTTTGAAACATCGCCGGACTTACTATTCAATTACTAATCAGTCGCCTATCCCGGATCAGGAGATTGAGTGTATCGTCAATATGACCGTACGCCACGTGCCGTCTGCATTTAATTCGCAGTCTACGCGGGTGGTACTTTTGTTAGGGGAATCACACAAGAAACTGTGGCAGATTGTGAAAGATGCGTTGAAGAAAATTGTGCCCGCGGAGGCTTTCGTAAAGACGGAAGAAAAAATAGATAACTCGTTCGCTTGCGGATATGGGACTGTGCTTTTCTTTGAAGACCAAAAGGTAGTGAAAGGACTTCAGGAGGCTTTCCCATCCTATCAGGATAACTTCCCCGGCTGGTCGCTGCAAACTTCGGCCATGCATCAGCTGGCTATATGGGTCATGCTGGAAGATGTCGGTTTCGGAGCATCACTGCAACACTATAATCCGTTGATTGACGACGAGGTGCGTCGTGCATGGAATCTGCCCGGACATTGGCATCTGATTGCGGAAATGCCGTTCGGACTTCCTGTGACTAAACCGGGTGAAAAAGAGTTTCAACCGCTCGAAGAACGGGTGAGGGTATTCAAATAACTTCGTTTTTAATACTTGGATTTTAATAAAATGACTAATTTTGTGAGCAAAATTAGTCATTTATGGTTCGTATCTTCCTTACCGGCTATATGGGTGCCGGAAAAACGACATTGGGTAAGGCATTTGCCCGTAAGATGAATGTACCGTTCGTTGATCTCGATTGGTATATTGAGGAGCGTTTTCACAAAACTGTTGGAGAGCTGTTTACCGAACGTGGTGAAACCGGATTCCGGGAATTGGAGAGGAATATGCTCCATGAGGTGGCCGAGTTCGAGAATGTGGTAATCTCTACGGGGGGGGGAGCGCCTTGTTTTTTTGATAATATGGAATTTATGAACCGGGTGGGGAAGACGGTATTTCTGGATGTTCATCCCGATGTGTTGTTCAGACGGTTGCGTATCGCCAAGCAACAGCGTCCCATACTTCAGGGAAAAGAGGATGATGAATTGAAAGCGTTTATCATCCGGGCGCTGGAACAACGGGCTCCTTTCTACACGCAGGCGCAATATATTTTCAATGCCGACGAACTGGAAGATCGCTGGCAGATCGAAACAGCCGTGCAACGATTGCAGGAATTGTTGGGACTATAAGCTATTTTACTTTCACAAGTCATGTCAACCACATGGTTTCTTCCTTTTCTTTTTATCTGCTCTTTATCTTTTTGGGTTCTCTTTTTTGTTCATTCAGTCAATATTTGTACCTTGGCACTCGTTACGAGATTTTTCTATTGACTATTAACACAAGAAAGAAGATAAAGAGACTGTTATGGGAACTTTGAAAGAGAAATTCGAGGAGTTGTCCGCCGGGATTAAAGCCTCTGGGAAACCTGCTGCGGCATGGTTCCCGAAATATACATCTACTTCATTATTAAATGCTGATAACTGGTGGGAAGCATTGGCTGTATGCGAATATGCGTTGGACACCCGGGAGGATGAGAAACTGACGGAAGGTTTCTTTGAATTGATATTCAGTGCATTCGACTGTAATGTCGAAGTCGATCTCAACGAAGAAGAATATGAGTTCTGGTGGGAGAAGGTGATGCGGGTGTGCGAACGTGTGGCTGTGTTCAGCGGAGCAGGCTGGGCGCAGAAAGGTGCACAGTACTCCGAGGCCCGCTATGGAAAGCGGGATATGAGCTATTTGTTCCCTTGCTACGAGAAGGCTGCCGATATGGGCTGGGGTGAAGCGGAAGCGACTGTTGCCTATTGGCGGTATATGGGGTTTTATTGTGAGCAGGATAAGGAAGAAGGAGAACGACGTTTTGCGGCTCTTTCTTCACCCGAAGCTATTCTTTGGGGGAAACATTATCGCGCTTTTGCCGAAGAGTTTACGGGCAACAAGGAGAAAGCGTTGCAGATACGGCAGGATTTGCTTGCCGAACTGCCCGAAGGCGACCGTTTGCGTGCTCATGTGTATGCGGCAATGGGAGACGCACTCGACAGGGGAGAAGGCAAGATAGCCGAGGAAGCTGCCTGTTATGAAAAGTCTTTGGAAATCGTTCCCAATCTATATAGTCTGAAAAATCTCGCTACTCTGTATTTCCGTTATCCCGAACTGGGTAAACCGAAAGAACTGGCTTTCGAAATTTGGGAGAAAGCCTGGCATGCCGGAGTATGGTCTGCCGCCAACTTCCTGGGATACAATTATCAGGAGGAGGCATGGCTTGATCTGCCTAAAGCAATAGAATGGCTGGAGAAGGGAATGCTTTATTGCGAGTTGTATAGTGCGTATGAGTTGGCATTGATTTACTTGTACAATGATGATTATAAGAATGTGGAACGTGGGCTGATGTGTCTCGAACGTTGTGTGGAAGGTGATTATATAGAAGGTATCGAAGGACTGGCGAATGTATATTTCAACGGTGACCTGGTGGAAGAAGACATGAGTCGTGTAAAACAGTTGCTGGAAAAGGCGCTCGAACTGGGTTCGGGAAATGCGGCCTATCGTTTGGGTTGGATGTATGAACGTGGCTTTCTGTCTGAAGAACCGGATTATGTGAAAGCTATGGAATATTACGAGAAAGCAGCTGAACTGGATAATGTGGACGGATACTGCCGTGCAGCGCTTTACTTGGCTAACGGATATAGCGGTGTGACGGATGCGGTGAAGTCGAGAGAATATTACGAGAAAGCGGCCGGAATGGGTTCATGTTTTGCATTGGTAGAACTGTCATTCTTATACGAGAATGGCAACGGAGTGGAAAGAAGCTATGAGAAGGCTTTTGAACTCTGTGAAAAAGCGGCACAGGAAGGCTATCCTTATGCAATGTTCCGCGTAGGTCTTTATCTGGAAAAAGCTGTATTGGGTGAGGCGAAGCCGGAGGAGGCATTTGCCTGGTATACAAAAGCTGCCATGGCGGATGAAAATGAAGGAATCTTTGCTCTGGGACGTTGTTACAAACAGGGAATCGGTACGGAGGAGGACTGGGACAAGGCACTCGAGTGGTTCGGAAAGGGGGCAGAGAAGAACGAATCCCGCTGTCTGACTGAATTGGGGCTGGCTTATGAGAACGGTAACGGTGTGGAGGAAAACCCGCAAAAGGCTGTGGAATATATGACACGGGCAGCGGAACAGGATTATGGTTACGCCCAGTTTAAAATGGGAGATTATTATTTCTTCGGGTGCGGTCCTTGTTTGGAAGATAACAAGAAAGCCGTGGAATGGTACGAAAAGGCTGTTGCGAATGAGATTCCTATGGCGATGCTGCGCATGGGGGATTATTATTTGTATGATTATGATAGTCTGAACGAGTCGGAAAAGGCGTTTGCTTACTTTAAGAAGGCTGCCGAATACGAATGGTATAACGAAGGACTGGGTATCTGTTACGAAATGGGTATCGGTGTAGAGGATAATGAGGCGGAAGCCTTTAAATATTATACACTGGCTGCGGATAACGGTAATGTGACGAGTATGTATCGTACCGGACTTTGTTATTACAACGGAGTGGGTGTGAAGCAGAATTATGCGGAGGCTTACCGCTGGTTTACGGATGCGGCCGGTAATGAGAATATCGGTGCCGCATATTATCTGGGTAAGATGCAAATGTATGGCGAAGGCTGTACGCCTGACCCGGAAGCAGCTGTGCAATGGCTGTTGAAAGCTGCCGAAAAGAATAATGATAAGGCTCAATTTGAACTAGGAAACGCTTACCTGACGGGAAATGGTGTGGAAGAAAACGATGATATAGCAATGGAGTGGTTCGAGAAGGCTGCTGAAAATGGTAACGAAAAGGCCCTTAAGATCACCGGAAGGAGGAGAAAATAGTAAGTAGGCATGGAGAAAGAAGGGAATAATCTGTTTCAAGTCAATCTCAAAGGAATGATTGCCTTGTTGTCAGAGCATATTTATAGTAATCCGAATACCTTTGTCCGTGAGTTGTTGCAGAACTGTGTGGATGCTATTACAGCTTTGCGCAATATTGACGAGAATTATGCAGGACGTATTGATGTCTTTCTGAATGATGACAAAACGGTGATATTCCGCGACAATGGAATCGGGCTGAAAGAGGAGGAGGTATATCGTTTCCTTACCGTTATCGGGGAAAGCTCGAAACGGGATACGCCTGATGCGGATGATTTTATCGGAAGGTTTGGTATTGGTTTGCTGTCTTGTTTTGTAGTGACGGATGAGATCAAGGTGGAGAGCCGGTCGGCAATGGGCGGGCAGGCTGTCTGTTGGTGTGGTAAGGTGGACGGTACGTATGAACTGACGTCATCCGCCGAAGAACGTCCTATCGGTTCGCAGGTGGTATTGCATCCCAAGAATGACTGGATGCATCTTTTTGAATATGATACATTTAAGAAGATATTGGTCGGCTATGGAGAGGTGTTGCCATATCCTGTCTATCTGCATCATCAGGATGAGGAAGAGTTGGTGAATACGCCTTCGCCTGTATGGCTTGACCCGAAGGCAACCCGCAAGGAACTCCTTGATTACGGGGCGAAAGTTTTTCAATCATCTGCGCTTGATGTTTTTCGGATACGGACTGAAAGCGGTCGGGTGGAGGGAGTGCTTTATGTGTTGCCTTTCCGGACGCAGTTTTCTGTGCGTAACTCTCACAAAGTGTATTTGAAGCGTATGCTGTTGAGCGAGGATGATTGTAACCTGTTGCCGCAGTGGGCTTTCTTTATCCGTTGTCTGGTGAATGCGGATGGGTTGTTGTCTACCGCTTCACGCGAGTCTCTGGTAAGCAATGATTTGCTGAAGGATGCCCGCAAGGAGATAGGTATGGCTATCAAGGATTATTTGCGGGGACTGGTGCAGAACAACCGGGCTATGTTTAATAAGATACTGGACGTGCATCATTTTCACATCAAGGCGATTGCTTCGGAAGATAATGAGTTGCTTCGTTTGTTTATGGATTATCTTCCTTTTGAGACGAATAAGGGGGTACGGAGCTTCGGGAGTATCCGTTCGGCGGACAATGTGATCTGTTATACCAGAAATCTGGAGGATTTCAGGCAGGTACGCCGTATTGCCGGAGCACAAGGATGGTTGGTGGTTAATGCCGCTTATACGTTTGATGAAACGTTGTTGAAAAAGTATGCCCGCCTGAATCCGGAACTGACTTTGGATGAAATATCCCCTTCGAGATTACTGGAACAGTTTGGGGAGGTAGAAGCCAAAAAAGAGTTCCGGGCTTTTGAGGCGAAGGCGAACGAGTTGTTAAAGCGTTTTGGCTGCGTCTGCCGGTTGAAGCACTTTACTCCGGCGGATATTCCGGTGATATTTGTGGCAGAGGAGAAAGAGAGTACGACCAAGAGTACCAATAATCCGTTAGCGGCTGTGTTGGGGACTGTCAATACGACCAGGCAGATACCTCCGACGCTGACATTTAATGCGGATAATGAAATGGTCCGTACTTTACTGCAAATACAGGGAGATAATAAAATGTTTCAGCATGTGGTACATATATTATATGTACAGTCACTCCTTCAGGGCAAGTATCCTGTGAACAGTGAGGAAATGGAACTTTTCAACCACTCGCTCAGTGAATTGATGACTGCTAAAATGAATGATTTTATAAATTTCCTGAATTAAGAAAGCGTATGAAATACACACTTGAAATACAAAAACTGCTGTTGCAGGCACAGAATAAAAACCTGCATCCCCGTGAGAAAGCTAATTTGTTGAAAGAGGCTATCCGCATCGCTGATGAAAACGAAGATGTGGAATGGGCAACGGAAATGAGGCTGGACCTCATTTATGAACTGAACCTTCTCTCGGCGGACACTGAGGAGATTGCCGTGTTCTCTAAGATTCTGGATGATTATGAGAATCATAAGGATGTAATCAAGGAGGATGATCTGCTGTGGAAGTATAAATGGATATGGTCTTCGACTTTTGATATTCCGGAGATTCCAATGGAACAGGTGGAAGCGGTAGGGGAGGATTATAAGACCCGTATCTTGCGGAACGGATATTCTTTGCGGAGTTTTTATCAGCGCTGGTCGGTGGAATGCACATGGATGAGGCAGTATGACAAGGCAAAGGAATATATTGATAAGATGCTGGCGGAGAAAATGGACGACCAGTCGTGTGAGGCTTGTGAACTGAACTTTATGTTGGATTATTATCTGGAAACGGGAAAGTTTGATGAGGCTTATAGCCGGGCGCAGCCATTGATTAACAAACAGGTGACTTGCTATGAAGCTAGCCTGCGTGCTTACCTGAAGCTTGCTTATTATGCACAAAAAGCGGGTAAGCCGGATATTGCTGCCGATATGTGTACACGTGCCGAAGAAGCGTTGGCCGGAAGAGAGAAGGACGAGTATCTGTTGCTCTATATGGGGCTGTTTATCGCTTATTATTTAATGACGAATCCGGAGCGCGGCTGGGAGTATGCCGAACGGTGTATTGACTGGAGCCTGCGTACCAATACGTTGAAGAAATATCGTTTCTCCTGTGATATGGTGGAGGCCTTGAAGTATGAGATGCGTCCGGAGGTTCATCTGGCTTTGCCGGAGGAGTTCCCTCTTTACCGCGCGGACGGGGTTTACTCTGTCAGCGAATTACGCCGGTATTTCTATCAGCAGGCTGAAGAACTGGCACGGCGCTATGACGCCCGTAACGGAAACAGCGGATATATGGACCGACTGAAAGAAATAATGTCTAATTAATTGGCAACATGTAGATAAATCTGTATTTTTGCCGTCCAATTATTTACTAAAAACACTGAATTACAGAAAAATGAGAAAGTGGCGTATTGAAGATTCTGAGGAACTCTACAACATTACAGGTTGGGGAACCTCGTACTTTGGTATTAATGACAAAGGTCATGTTGTTGTTACACCGCGTAGAGATGGGGTAGCTGTTGATTTGAAAGAGTTGGTCGACGAGTTACAACTGAGAGATGTAGCGGCTCCCACGTTGGTGCGTTTTCCGGATATTCTGGATAATCGTATTGAAAAGATGTCGTCCTGCTTTAAACAGGCAGCCGAAGAATACGGTTATAAGGCGGAGAACTTTATTATCTATCCGATTAAGGTCAACCAGATGCGCCCTGTGGTGGAGGAGATTATCAGCCACGGAAAGAAATTCAATCTCGGACTGGAGGCGGGTTCTAAACCTGAACTGCATGCTGTGATTGCTGTTAATACGGATTCTGACTCATTGATTGTATGTAACGGCTATAAAGACGAGAGTTACATTGAACTGGCTTTGCTTGCCCAGAAAATGGGTAAACGTATCTTCCTTGTTGTGGAGAAGATGAATGAGCTGAAACTGATTGCAAAAATGGCGAAGCAGTTGAATGTGCAACCTAATATCGGTATTCGTATTAAACTGGCTTCTTCCGGTAGCGGAAAATGGGAAGAATCGGGTGGCGATGCCAGCAAATTCGGGCTGACTTCCAGTGAGTTGCTCGAAGCGCTCGATTTCATGGAAAGCAAGGGATTGAAAGATTGCCTGAAACTGATTCACTTCCATATCGGTAGTCAGGTGACGAAGATCCGTCGCATCAAGACCGCCTTGCGTGAGGCTTCACAGTTTTATGTCCAACTTCATGCTATGGGGTTCAAAGTGGAATTTGTGGATATCGGCGGCGGACTGGGAGTTGATTACGACGGAACCCGGTCGTCCAACAGCGAAGGCAGCGTGAACTATTCTATTCAGGAATATGTGAATGACTCGATTTCTACGTTGGTGGATGTCAGCGATAAGAATGGTATCCCGCATCCGAATATTATTACCGAAAGCGGACGCGCATTGACTGCACACCACTCTGTGCTTATCTTTGAAGTGTTGGAGACTGCCACTTTACCCGAATGGGATGATGAAGAAGTAATCGCTCCGGACGCACATGAACTGGTGCAGGAATTATATGGCATTTGGGATTCGTTGAATCAGAATAAAATGTTGGAGGCATGGCATGATGCGCAACAGATTCGTGAGGAAGCGTTGGATTTGTTCAGTCACGGAATTGTCGACTTGAAAACCCGTGCACAGATTGAACGCCTGTACTGGTCGATCACACGTGAGATTAATCAGATTGCCGAAGGCCTGAAACATGCGCCTGACGAATTCCGAGGATTGTCCAAGCTGCTTGCGGATAAATATTTCTGTAACTTCTCACTGTTCCAATCGTTGCCGGATTCCTGGGCGATAGACCAGATATTCCCGATTATGCCTATTCAACGGCTGGATGAAAAACCGGACCGCTCGGCTACTTTGCAGGATATTACCTGTGACTCCGACGGTAAGATTGCGAACTTTATCTCTACCCGTAATGTAGCTCATTATCTGCCTGTACATAGCCTGAAGAAAACAGAACCTTATTATGTAGCTGTTTTCCTGGTAGGTGCTTATCAAGAGATTTTGGGGGATATGCACAACTTGTTCGGTGATACGAATGCAGTGCATGTCTCTGTGAACGAGAAAGGATATAATATCGAACAGATTATTGACGGAGAAACGGTGGCGGAAGTATTGGACTACGTGCAGTATAATCCGAAGAAGCTGGTTCGTACGCTCGAAACTTGGGTGACGAAATCAGTAAAGGAAGGCAAAATCTCTTTGGAAGAAGGAAAAGAATTCCTTTCCAACTACCGTTCGGGACTTTATGGATATACGTATTTAGAATAAAAATGAGAGAAAAACTAACTGTAATTAAGGTGGGTGGCAAAATCGTAGAAGAGGAAGCCACCCTTCGTCAGTTGTTAAACGACTTTGCCGCTATTGAAGGACATAAGGTGCTGGTGCACGGCGGAGGCCGTTCGGCTACAAAGATAGCCGCACAACTGGGAATTGAAAGCAAAATGGTCAATGGCCGCCGGATTACTGATGCGGAAACGTTGAGGGTAGTGACAATGGTGTATGGCGGTTTGGTGAATAAGAATATTGTTGCCGGTTTGCAGGCGTATGGTGTCAACGCGCTGGGATTGACCGGAGCGGATATGAACGTGATACGTTCGGTGAAACGTCCGGTGAAAGAAGTTGATTACGGTTTCGTCGGCGATGTGGAGAAGGTGGATGCTTCTCTGTTGTCTGACTTGATATACAAAGGTGTGGTGCCGGTTATGGCTCCGTTGACACACGACGGACAAGGGAATATGCTGAATACGAATGCAGATACTATTGCCGGAGAGACGGCAAAAGCCTTGTCTGGCCTGTTTGATGTGACATTGGTGTACTGTTTCGAGAAAAAAGGTGTACTGCGTGATGAGAATGATGACGATAGTGTAATTCCTCAGATTACCCGTGCGGAATTTGAACAATACGTAGCCGATGGCGTTATTCAAGGAGGTATGATCCCGAAACTGGAGAATTCTTTTGAAGCAATAAATGCCGGGGTGTCTGAAGTGATAATTACCTTAGCATCAGCGATTAACGGCAACGGAGGAACCCGGATAAAAAAATAATTCAAAAAAAAGTAGTGGGCGACTGTAACTTTTCGAATCCTAGCCCGTCATTATTATAGAGATGCAAGAAATCAGCTTCCGAAACGATATTTTGCCGTTGAAGGACAAACTCTTTCGATTGGCGCTCAGAATCACCCTGGATAGGGCAGAAGCCGAGGATGTCGTTCAGGACACCATGATAAGAGTGTGGAGCAAGCGGGATGAGTGGTCGCAATTTGAATCGGTTGAAGCCTATTGCCTGATAGTGGCAAAGAACCTTGCGATAGACCGGAGTCAGAAGAAAGAGGCTCAAAACGTGGAACTCACCCCCGAAATGGAGGAAGAACCTGATGCAAACAGTCCGTACGATCGGATGATTCATGATGAAAAAATGAACATCATCAATAGGTTGGTCAACGAACTTCCCGAAAAACAGCGGCTTATCATGCAACTGAGGGACATTGAAGGTGAAAGCTATAAAAAAATTGCAACCCTGCTGAATCTGACAGAGGAACAAGTCAAAGTGAATCTCTTCAGAGCCAGGCAAAAGGTAAAACAAAGGTATTTAGAAATTGACGAATATGGATTATAAGGATATAGAACAGCTCCTGGAGCGATACTGGCAATGTGAAACTTCCGTTGAGGAGGAATCAAGATTGCGTGACTTCTTCTCGAAAGAAGACGTACCGGCTCATTTGCTTCGCTATAAGAACTTGTTTGTTTATCAGCAGGTTCAGCAAGAAGTAGGGCTGGGTGAGGACTTTGATGCACGTATTCTGGCAGAAGTGGAGGTCCCGGTAGTGAAAGCAAAACGTCTGACACTGACGAGTCGCTTTATTCCTCTGTTCAAAGCCGCTGCCGTGATTGCAATCATTCTCGGATTGGGAAATGTGGCACAACATTCTTTCTCGGGAGATGATGGAAGTGTATTGGCCACAGATACCATTGGTAAACAAGTAACTGCACCGTCGGTCGCTATCTCGAACGATGTGAAAGCGGATCAGGTCTTGGCTGATAGCTTGGCGAAGATCAACCACAAGATGCAGGTTATTAATGAATAGACATTTTCATTTGCTTTAAACATATAATATAGTTAGTGTGCTTAATTAAAACAACATCGAAAGCGAAACTGTGAAGTTTTCAATTCTCTCAAATTTTTATAATGAAACTAACTAAATAAATGGGCTACCGCGAGATGCAGTAGCCCTTTTATGTTTCTAAGAGTGGAAGAATCTTTTTTTTATTACTTTTGTACCTGTTATTAGGAGACTTATGATGAAGGAGGCAATTATAGAAGATGAAGAACTTGGACGGTTAATAGTGCGTGTTAATTTGCGTGCTAAAAGTCTTGTCTTTCGTACAAAGAGTGATGCGGTATACGTTTCAGTCCCTTCC
>CXPW01000281.1_pt1 | contig 21219 bp, 15 predicted proteins | sample 591561 | NCBI WGS metagenome assembly CXPW01 (sample SAMEA3491279, study PRJEB9169) | human gut metagenome | biome: ENVO:mammalia-associated habitat; material: ENVO:feces | place: Bangladesh | collected 2010-04-07 | reverse complement strand
GTGTTCTTATGTGCATAATAAAGAGGGATCTGTCCGACGTTTATTCTGGTTTATGAGGAATAAAGAAATTACTGTATGGTGTGTACAAATTAACACCTCCTCCGTAAGTTCCGATCCATATATTATTTGCTTTATCCCTATCTAGAGAGATGATGGTATTTTCACTCAAACCGCAGCTTTGTTCCCGTTGGTAATAATTGATAAGCCTGTTTGCTTGCCGGTCATAAATCAGCACTCCTTCACGTGTGGCAAGCATAAGATTTCCTTCCAACGTTTCCGGAGAAGAAAAGGAAGTTCCGTTAGCATGGCGCAAATTACCGTCCGTTCCCATTANATCTTAGTCCGCTAATAGTTAGTATGCTTCCGGAGGATATGCAAGGGCTGGGATTTATAATTTCAACATTCTTAAATGGTATTTCAGAAGCTTTTCTATCTCCTGAGAAAATAGAGTTTGGTTTAGAACTTGTTCCGAATAAATAAAACGTAAGAAACAATGAAGAAAATATATATACTAACTTTATTAATCTGCCTTACTTGTTTTGGGACAAGCTTTGCCCAAACACTGAAAGGACATATATACGACGCCAAGACCAACGAACCGTTGGTCGGAGCAGCTGTTACCTACAAGCTCCACGGCAATCAGGGAGTAGTATCCAATATTAACGGAGAATATGAAATCAAACTTCCCGAAGGTGGAGTCGACCTCGTATTCAGTTATGTAGGCTATGATGATGTACTGATGCCTATCGTTATCAATAAACGCGAAGTAGTCACCAAAGACGTCTATATGAAAGAGAGCACTAAACTGCTGGAAGAAGTGGTAGTGAGTGCTGGACGCTTCGAACAGAAGCTAAGTGATGTAACAGTTTCTATGGATGTGGTGAAATCCGGTGACATTGCCCGCCAGGCACCAACAGATATTTCATCTACCCTCCGTACCCTGCCGGGAGTTGACATTGTAGACAAGCAACCTTCCATGCGTGGTGGCAGCGGGTGGACTTACGGTGTAGGTGCACGTAGCCAGATTCTGGTAGACGGAATGAGTACACTGAACCCGAAAACAGGAGAAATCAACTGGAACACCGTACCTTTGGAAAATGTAGAGCAGGTGGAAGTTATCAAAGGAGCTTCTTCTGTGCTATACGGTTCCTCAGCATTGAACGGTATTATCAATATTCGTACCGCACGCCCGGGTTTAACGCCCAAGACACGATTCAGCGCATACGTAGGCATATACGGTGATGCAGAGAATGATGAATACCAATGGAGCGATAAGAATTTCTGGAAAGATGATAAATATGCAGTAAAACCTATTCTGCGTGGTAGTCTCCTGAGTGGAGTACGGAATCCGATTTACGAAGGTTTCGACCTCTCCCACTCCCGTCGTATCGGTAATTTCGACGTTAGTGGAGGGATCAATCTTTTCACCGATGAAGGATACCGTCAGCAAGGATATAACAAACGTTTCCGCATGGGTGGCAGTTTGACCTATCACCAACCGGATATGGGACTGAAAATTCTGAATTATGGTTTTAATGTAGACTTCCTTTCCAATCAATACGGGGACTTCTTTATCTGGCGTTCACCGACCGAAGTATACAAGCCTTCTCCTTTCACCAATATGGGACGCGAAGAAAACAACTTCCATATCGACCCGTTTATCAATTATGTAAACCCGGAAAACGGAACTTCACATAAAATCAAAGGACGTTTTTATTATAGCGCAGACAATATCGTCCGCCCAACCGAAGGTTCATCTATCACAGATATTCTGGGAAACATGGGAACCGATGCGAATACGATTAAAAATATCGTAAACGGCGATTACAGCTCACTATACCCCGCATTGGTCGGTATCGGTTCGGGAATTATCAACGGCAATCTGGATGATGCCATGAACGGTGCATTCACTTCACTGAGAAACATCTTTCCCAATGCAACAACTGCCGATTATTGCGACCTTATCTCATGGGTTATGGATAACGGGCTGCCTGATCTTAGCGGAATACAGAACGGACAATTGCCAAGCGATCTCGTACCGTGGCTGTCTAATGTTATCAATCCGTCTCGACTCAACCCGAAAACTCAAACAGACAAGAACTTTGACTATTATCTCGACTATCAGTTCAACAAGAAATGGAACGGTGGCGCACAGATCACTACGGGAATGACTTTCGAACACATCCGTTATGACTCTGCTGTAATGGATGAAGTGTACAAAAGTGATAATGCAGCCCTCTTCTTCCAATATGACCAACGTTTTTGGGATCGTTTGAGTGTATCCGCAGGCGTACGTGCCGAATACTACCGCGTAAACAACCACCGCCGCGAAGCAGAAACAAAGGTATTCGGAACAAAAATTCCGTTCCGCCCCGTTTTCCGTGCCGGATTGAATTATCAATTAGCCGATTACAGTTTTATCCGCGCCAGCTTCGGACAAGGTTACCGCAACCCGTCTATCAATGAGAAATATCTCCGTAAAGACATTGGCGGAGTCGGTGTTTATCCGAATCCGAACATTAAACCTGAGAAAGGATTTAATGCAGAATTAGGTTTCAAGCAAGGATACAAGATCGGTAACTTCCAGGGATTTGTCGATATTGCCGGATTCTATACTCAATATAAAGATATGGTAGAATTCCAGTTCGGCCTATTCAATAATGCAAACAATACGATGATAAATAGTATTGGCGATGTATTTCAGATGTTGACAGACGGCAAGGGCTTCGGTATCGGAGCACAATTCCATAATGTATCGAAAGCACAGATCTATGGAGTGGAGATTTCAACAAACGGTGTATATAACTTCAACAAGAACACAAAATTATTCTATAATCTGGGATATGTATATACCGAACCGCGTGACGCGGATTACCAGGAACGCAATGCTGTAGAAGGACTGTATACCGACCCGCTTCAGATGAAAGAGAAATCAAATACGGGTAAGTATCTGAAATATCGTCCGAAACATAGTTTCAAAACAACGGTAGACTTCCAGTGGAAACGCATCAATGTGGGTGCCAATGTGGCATGGAAAAGCAAAATCCTTGCAGTGGATTATCTGATGCTGGACGAGCGTTCTAAAACACAAAACGACTTAATGGATTATGTACGCGGTATCCTTTTCGGTTATTCAAAAGGAGAAACACTCGCTACCTACTGGAAGAAGCATAACACAGATTATGCAACCGTTGACTTCCGTTTCGGTGTAAAAGCAACGAAAGAAGTTGCTTTCCAGTTTATGGTAAACAACTTGTTTAATAAAGAATACAGTTACCGCCCAATGGCAGTAGCTGCTCCCCGTACTTTTGTGCTGAAAATGGACGTCACATTCTAAATAACTCTTATTATTTACACATTAATAAAGGAACGGCTGCTCAATGCAGCCGTTTTTTTTGTTTCATTTGTTACTAATCAGCCATATATTCCGTATATTTGTCACCCGTAAATCAGGAAGAACAACTCGATAAAATGAAAAAGCAAATCGTACTTATTGCAATCTTATGTTGTACAGCCTTTGCACAAGCACAAGAAGTTTTTGTAAATGCCGATTTTGTCAGTAGTTACATTTGGCGGGGAATAGACTCGGGCAATGCCTGTATCCAGCCAACACTAGGTTTTAATTGGAAGGGACTGACAGTTTATGCCTGGGGTTCAACAGAGTTTCGCAACAAAAACAATGAGATTGACTTGTCGCTAGAATATGAATACAAGAATCTAACCCTTTATGCTAACAACTATTTTACCCAGACAGAAGAAGAACCTTTCAAATATTTCAATTACAGTTCACACTCCACCGGACATACTTTCGAAGTCGGAGCCGGATATATATTTAGTGAAAAGTTCCCGCTTTCCGTCAGCTGGTATACAACGTTTGCCGGCAATGATTACCGGGAAAACGATAAACGCGCCTGGTCCAGTTATTGCGAGCTAAGCTATCCCTTTAGTGTGAAAGATGTCGATATGAGTATTGAAGCCGGCTTCACACCGTGGGAAGGTTTCTACTCTAACAAGTTCAATGTTGTCAACATCGGATTATCCGCAACCAAAGAGTTAAAGATCACTTCCGGCTTCTCCCTTCCTATTTTCGGAAAACTGATAGCCAATCCCTACGAAGAACAAGTCTATTTCGTTTTCGGACTTAGTTTATAGCAAGACATATTTATTAATAAATCACTAATAATTACCCCCATGAAAAAACACCCCTTGATTCTTTGTGCAGGAATTACTTCTCTTTTATTGAGTGCCTGCAATCCGGTAAAAGCTCCGGAAGCAATCTTACCCGTTCCCGAAGCCAAACAAGTGGAATGGCAGAAAATGGAAACCTACGCTTTTGTACATTTCGGCCTTAACACTTTTAACGACCGTGAATGGGGATACGGAGACTCCGATCCTAAAACATTCAACCCTGCGAAACTCGACTGTGAGCAATGGGTAAAGACCTTTGTAGAATCGGGCATGAAAGGAGTAATCCTCACTGCCAAACATCACGACGGTTTCTGCCTGTGGCCTACCCAACTGACAGAGTATTGTATCCGCAACACTCCCTATAAGAATGGACAAGGAGACATTGTGCGCGAATTATCGGACGCCTGCAAAAAGTATGGTATCAAATTCGCCGTTTACCTATCCCCCTGGGACAGAAACCAAGCTAATTACGGAACTCCCGAATATGTAGATTATTTCTATAAACAACTCCATGAACTACTGACCAACTACGGTGATGTCTTTGAAATCTGGTTTGACGGCGCCAACGGAGGCGATGGCTGGTATGGCGGAGCAAAAGATTCACGTACTATCGACCGCAAAACATATTACAACTATCCGCGAGCCTATAAAATGATTGACGAACTGCAACCGCAAGCAGTTATTTTCTCCGATGGGGGACCCGGTTGCCGTTGGGTCGGAAACGAGAAAGGATTTGCCGGAGCCACCAACTGGTCTTTCCTCCGTGCCGGAGAAGTTTATCCCGGTTATCCCAACTATCGCGAACTGCAATATGGCCATGCTGACGGTAATCAATGGGTGGCAGCCGAGTGTGACGTTTCTATCCGTCCGGGTTGGTTCTATCATCCAGAAGAAGACGGCCGTGTGAAAACAGTGGACGAACTGACCGACTTGTATTACCGTAGCGTAGGACATAACGCAACGTTATTGCTGAACTTCCCCGTAGACCGTGACGGACTCATTCATCCGACAGACTCCGCCAACGCCGTTAACTTCCATAAGAACATACAGAAACAATTAGAAAAGAATCTGCTGGCCGGCCTTTCCCCCAAAGCATCGGACGAACGGGGAAAAGCATTCTCCGCTAAAGCTGTCACAGACAACGACTATGATACTTATTGGGCTACCAACGATGATGTAACTTCCGCCACTATTGAATTTGACTTGCCTCAACCGGAGAAGATCAATAGAATGATGTTACAGGAATATATCCCTCTGGGACAACGTGTGAAATCATTCGTAGTAGAATATAACCAGGAAGGTGAATGGCTTCCCGTGAAACTCAATGAAGAGACAACAACCGTTGGTTACAAACGTCTCCTCCGTTTCGAAACGATCACGACCGATAAGCTCCGTGTCCGTTTCACGGATTCACGTGCATGTCTCTGCATCAATAACATCGAAGCATTTTACGCAGGAGCAACTTCCGATACATACTCTGCAAAAGCGGAAGAACTGAAGAGTTTCCCGTTCACTCTCAGCGGAGTAGACACAGAAGAAGCACAAAAATGCATGGACAAGAATGACCAAACGGCCTGTTTCGTCAATGGAAACACACTGTTAATCGACTTGGGAGAAGAACGTACGATTACTTCATTCCATTATCTTCCCGACCAAAGCGAATATAATAAAGGTGTAATCGCCGCATACGAAATATCTGTCGGTATGGATAGCAATGCTGTCAATCAAGTGGTAGCAAAAGACGAATTTTCTAATATAAAGAATAACCCGATCCTGCAATCTGTCTACTTCACCCCACTCAAAGCCCGCTATGTCCAGCTGAAAGCAACGAGGATGATACATGACGGAGAACCATTAGGATTGGCCGAGATCGGTATACAATAACATAAAAAAAGAGCTTTATACTTACATACAAATTTAGCAGTTCTTATTGTCAGACTATCATTTCTATTCTTAGCATATTGATTTCCATTAGACACTGACGATAAGCCCTGAAAATAGGCTGGCAATATTATCTTATACATTTTATTGTCAGCCTATGATTTTATTACTCCCTCATAGTTACTGTCCGTCCGGCTTTGCTTACCTTTCGCGACAAGCCCCCTTTAAACATACGTTATACAACCGCTATACTTCTGTTAACCAATAAGTATTGTTCTGTCGGGATACCGATATAGTTACCTCGCCACGGCCGTGGAAAGAATTCGCCACAGTTGTGGTAACTTCTCGTCACGACCGTGAGGAGAAATTACCACGGCCGTGACAAACTAAAGATGAAGACACTCTAACAGTACTATACCGGTATTCCGACAGTACTATACCGGTTTCCTTTCCTATAAAGTCCTGCTTAACCACTCTGCAAATAAGCAACTTGCCAGAAAAGCAGTAGTAATATCGAGCAAGAACAAATTCAATAAATATACTTTCACCCTCCCACCAAATCTATAAAAATCCTTCTTCTTTTGCTCAAAATCCTTAAACCTGTGCATTTTTTACTCGGATTTCTTGTCAGAACCAAGTGTTTGCGTAAATTTGCACGCTGATAGTTAACCGGATAGTTTGAATAGCAAGAGATTACTACTTGACTACTGGCTACTACCTACTTGTAGAAATACTAATACTAAAATTAATAACATGAGTTTGAAAATTGTTGTATTGGCAAAACAAGTTCCCGACACACGTAATGTTGGGAAGGATGCCATGAAAGCCGACGGAACCATTAACCGTGCGGCACTCCCCGCTATCTTCAATCCCGAAGACTTGAATGCTCTCGAGCAAGCTCTTCGACTGAAAGATGCTCATCCAGGCTCTACCGTTACCATTCTGACAATGGGACCGGGTCGTGCTGCCGACATTATTCGTGAAGGACTTTTCCGTGGTGCAGATAACGGTTACTTGCTGACCGACCGTGCTTTCGCCGGTGCAGATACACTGGCTACTTCTTACGCGCTGGCTACTGCTATCCGCAAAATAGGTAACTGTGACATTATTATTGGTGGTCGTCAGGCTATCGACGGGGATACGGCGCAAGTAGGTCCGCAGGTAGCAGAAAAGTTGGGATTGACCCAAATCACATACGCAGAAGAAATTCTGGAAGTAGGTAAAGACAAGATTACAGTGAAACGCCACATCGACGGTGGTGTTGAAACCGTAGAGGGCCCGTTGCCTATCGTGATTACTGTCAACGGATCGGCAGCTCCTTGCCGTCCGCGCAACGCGAAACTGGTGCAGAAGTACAAACATGCCAAAACTGTTACCGAAAAACAGCAAGGTAACCTTGATTATACTGACCTGTATGACAAACGCGACTACCTGAATCTGGTAGAATGGAGCGTAGCCGACGTAAACGGTGACCTCGCACAATGTGGTCTGTCCGGTTCGCCGACAAAAGTGAAAGCCATTCAGAACATCGTGTTCCAGGCTAAAGAGAGCAAAACCATTAGCGGCAGCGACCGTGACGTGGAAGACCTGATTGTTGAACTGTTAGCTAACCATACTATCGGATAATCATGAATAACTTATTTGTATATTGCGAAATAGAAGAAGGTAACGTAGCAGACGTTAGCCTTGAACTTCTGACCAAAGGTCGTTCGTTAGCCAACCAGTTGAACTGTCAGCTCGAAGCTGTGGTTGCCGGAACAGACCTCAAAGATATTGAAAAACAAATCCTTCCTTACGGAGTAGACAAACTCCACGTTTTCGACGGAGAAGGACTTTATCCTTATACTTCACTCCCCCACACCGCTATCCTGGTGAACCTTTTCAAAGAAGAACAACCGCAAATCTGCCTCATGGGTGCCACCGTTATCGGTCGCGACCTCGGCCCGCGTGTTTCTTCCGCTTTGACCAGCGGACTGACTGCCGACTGTACTTCTCTGGAAATCGGTGACCACGAAGACAAGAAAGAAGGCAAAGTTTATAAAAACTTGTTGTATCAGATCCGTCCGGCATTCGGCGGCAACATCGTTGCAACGATTGTAAACCCGGAACACCGCCCGCAAATGGCAACCGTTCGCGAAGGTGTGATGAAGAAAGAAATCCTCTCCCCGACTTATCAGGGAGAAGTGATCCGCCACGACGTGAAGAAATACGTTGCCGACACGGATTATGTAGTAAAGGTAATCGAACGCCATGTGGAAAAAGCCAAGAACAACCTGAAAGGTTCTCCGATTATCGTAGCCGGCGGTTACGGTGTAGGTTCGAAAGAAAACTTCGACTTGCTGTTCGACCTGGCTAAAGAACTTCATGCTGAAGTAGGTGCCAGCCGTGCCGCTGTGGATGCAGGTTATGCAGAGCACGACCGTCAGATTGGACAGACAGGTGTCACGGTTCGTCCGAAACTTTACATTGCCTGCGGTATCTCCGGACAGATTCAGCATATCGCCGGTATGCAGGAAAGTGGTATCATCATCTCTATCAACAACGACCCAGACGCTCCGATCAACACGATTGCCGATTATGTAATCAACGGAACGATTGAAGAAGTTGTACCGAAGATGATTAAGTATTATAAACAAAATAGTAAGTAAGGAACAATGGCTAATTATTATACAGACATACCGGAACTCAAGTATCACTTGAACAATCCGATGATGAAGCGTATTTGCGAACTGAAAGAACGCAATTACAGAGATAAAGATGAATTCGATTATGCTCCGCTGGACTTCGAAGATGCCGTAGACTCTTACGACAAAGTACTGGAGATCACAGGAGAAATCACAGGAGAAATCATTGCTGCCAACGCAGAAGGCGTTGACGAAGAAGGCCCTCACTGCGCCAACGGACGTGTAGAATATGCTTCGGGTACGAAACAGAACCTCGACGCCATGGTGAAAGCCGGCTTGAACGGTATGACCATGCCCCGTCAGTTCGGTGGACTGAACTTCCCGATTACTCCGTACACCATGTGTGCAGAAATCGTAGCGGCTGCAGATGCCGGTTTCGGCAACATCTGGTCATTGCAGGACTGCATCGAAACATTATACGAATTCGGTAATGCCGACCAACACAGCCGTTTCATCCCTCGCATCTGCCAAGGCGAAACAATGTCTATGGACTTGACGGAACCGGATGCAGGCTCCGACCTTCAGTCGGTCATGCTGAAAGCGACTTACAGCGAAAAAGACGGCTGCTGGTTGCTGAATGGTGTAAAACGCTTCATTACTAACGGTGACGCGGATATCCACCTCGTACTGGCACGTTCGGAAGAAGGAACTAGAGACGGTCGCGGTTTGTCTATGTTCATCTATGACAAGCGTCAGGGGGGAGTTAATGTCCGTCGTATCGAAAACAAACTCGGTATCCACGGTTCTCCTACTTGCGAACTGGTATACAAGAATGCAAAAGCCGAACTTTGCGGTGACCGTAAGCTTGGCTTGATTAAATATGTAATGGCGTTGATGAACGGTGCCCGTCTGGGTATTGCCGCACAATCGGTAGGATTGAGCCAGGCTGCTTACAACGAAGGATTGGCTTATGCCAAAGACCGCAAACAGTTCGGAAAGGCAATTATCGAATTCCCGGCTGTTTATGATATGCTTGCCATCATGAAGGGTAAGTTGGATGCAGGACGTGCACTACTGTATCAAACAGCACGCTACGTAGACATCTACAAAGCACTGGATGACATCGCCCGCGAACGTAAACTGACTCCGGAAGAACGTCAGGAACAGAAGAAATACGCCAAACTGGCCGACAGCTTCACTCCGCTTGCCAAAGGTATGAACTCCGAATATGCCAACCAGAATGCTTACGACTGTATACAGATACACGGTGGCTCGGGCTTCATGATGGAATATGCTTGCCAACGCATCTACCGCGATGCACGTATCACCAGTATCTACGAAGGTACAACTCAGTTGCAGACCGTAGCCGCTATCCGTTACGTAACGAATGGCTCTTACATCGCTACTATACGCGAGTTCGAGGCTATCCCCTGCTCACCGGAAATGGAACCGCTGATGTCTCGTCTGAAAAAAATGGCAGATAAGTTCGAAGCCAGTACCAACGCAGTGAAAGAAGCACAAGATCAGGAACTGCTCGACTTCACAGCCCGCAGATTAATGGAAATGGCTGCCGACATCATCATGTCTCACCTGCTGATTCAGGATGCAAGCAGATCTTCCGAACTGTTCTCTAAATCTGCACACGTATATCTGAACTATGCGGAAACAGAAGTGGAAAAACATGCTAACTTTATCAGCAACTTCGATAAAGAAGACTTGGCTTTCTATAAGAAGTAACAGAATATTATACAACGCAAGGGCTGGATTTGCCTGCTCGAATATGATAATCTTTACGTATTCGGGCGGACAAATCCGGTCCTTTCTGTTTGATATCCCCTCCCCTTCGTTCGAACCGGCTATGTCTCACCCAATTAAGTTTCTCTATATCTATAAAAATATACCCCACTTATTTCTACTTTTTCTCATTATTATTCCATACATTTGTCTGTCAGGAAATAGGCAATCATTTACAACAATTAAAAGAGAATAATATGGCATTTAGACTCAGGCCTTTACATGAGGACACACTACAATTTGCTGGCTTATCAAACACACAAATTCTGATTTTAGCCCTTGAAGCTTCTCAAAAGTTAGAATGGAATATTGAAGAACTCACTCTTGAAGGTGTCCGTTTTGATGTCCCTATGAGTATAAAATCCCATGGAGAGGAAATCACAGTCTCTATTCAGGAAGGAAGTGACGGAGAAATATCTGTTCGCAGTCAAAGCATTGCCATGCAACTGGTAGACTATGGCAAGAACAGAAAAAACATCCAAAGTTTGCAGAAGGCAATGGAAGAAATAAAATCAACTCTTTCTCCGGAAGAATTAGAGCAAAAAGCCAAAAAACTGGAAGATGATTTTAACCGGCCGTTGACCGAGGAAGAAGAAGTATATCTCAAAGAAATAGAAAAGAAATCATCCTTTATCAGTTTCTTCATTCCCCGGAAAGGATTTATAGCGACTCCTATCCTAATGGACCTTAATCTTCTGATCTTTATCTTAATGGTGGCTTTCGGAGTGGGAATCCTGGAACCTTCCACACTGGCCTTACTGAAATGGGGGGCTGATTTTGGACCGCTAACCCTTACCGGAGATTGGTGGCGCGCCATAACCTGCAACTTCATACATATCGGCGCTTTCCACTTGCTGATGAATATGTATGCTTTCATGTATATCGGACTTTGGTTGGAGGACCTGATAGGAACGCGGCGTATGTTCATCTCCTATCTGCTCACCGGGGTTTGTTCGGCAGCCTTCAGTCTTTATATGCACGCCGAAACAATCAGTGCCGGAGCTTCAGGAGCGATCTTCGGACTTTACGGCATCTTTCTGGCTTTCCTCCTTTTTCACCACATCCCGAGAGCACAACGGAAAGCATTATTAATTAGTATCCTTCTTTTCGTAGGCTACAATCTGGTATATGGCATGAAAGCAGGAATCGATAATGCCGCACATATCGGTGGATTGCTCAGTGGCTTTCTTTTGGGAATCATTTATGTAATCAGTTACAGATTTGAGAAGAAGGATGCACAAAGAACTATTTCTATTGTAGGGGAACTGGGGATCTTCGGAATCTTCCTGTTCAGTTTCCTCGGACTTTGCCAGAACATCCCTTCAACATATCGGGAAATACGTAAGGAATGGGAAAGCGGAATCGTGGAAGCTTATCTTAACGGTGAACTGGAAGAGGAAAATGACAACCAGCCTGCAACGAATACGCCAAGCAAGTCGTCCACCCTGCAAATGCCACCTTATACCCCTGTCGGCAACAATGACACATGGCTTTCTTTCTATGATGCAACAACAAATTTCAGTTGCCAATATCCTACAAACTGGCATAAGATAACAGGTGCGCGAGGACTGACTCCCACTGCGGAACCTCCTTTTCTAATGCTCGTCAATGGAGGAAACCAATTAACTGCCGTCGCGCTTACCTATGACACACGGAAAGAGTTTGAACGCATAAAAGAACTGACACTCCTGCTCCCGAGAAATACAAATGGAGAGCCTTCGGAGGATTATAAACAAAGCAACGTAACGATCAACGGCCTGCCTATGACACAGACCTCGAATCCATTGCATATCGGAGCTCCCGATGAGCCGGGGCATGACGTGCAGCAAATTGCGTTACGTTATTTCCAGGAAGATCAACTAAGAGTCTTTTCCATAGTAATGCTTGTCTACGACAAGGAAGCACAAGCAGACTTGGAAGCTATTGTATCAAGCATTCAAATAACCAAATAAAGTAAACAATGAAAGCATACATTCAAGTAAAACAACTGGGAAAGCGAAAGTGCTGCATTGAAAAGCTACCCGTCGACTTTTCTGTTCCTCCCACCAATGTGCAGGAGTTGATTGCAAGTATTGTCAGCTGGCAAGTAAGCGAATATAACGATCGCCTGCAACAGAGTGAAGTATTGCAATATCTCACTCGGGAAGAAGTTGAGGACAAGGCTGCCTCCGGAAAGGTAGGCTTCGAAGTAAACTATAACGGCAGACCGGCCGCAGAAACTGAAGCAATCGTCAATGCGCTGCAATCTTATGAGGACGGAATTTTCCGTATCTTTATAGATGACACGGAAGCAGGCGGGCTTTCTTCTCCTGTTGTATTAAAAGAAGAAACTACACTGACCTTTATCCGACTGACTATGCTATCGGGAAGATTATGGTAAGTATCTATAATAACCCCCAAAAAACAGATAATCATGAGAATCATTTACAATGAAGATTTGAATAAACGAATCATCCCGTATGTGGACAAATTAATAAAGAATAAAAAAAAGCTGGATAAAGAAACGGCTGTTCTCTTCGATGTATTCATTCAATATCTTGACATGGATACCCGCTACGGGACGTATGGCGAGCAATTGGAACCTTGTATCACCGAAATCATCCGAGAGGAAAGTATCAGGAATGTCGCCCATCTTTTTGACGGAAAACTAAATAAACTACTTCTCTACTTATTGGGGGACGAATATGCCGGGCTGTTTCATACTTACTTGAAAATCAAGGCCCGTTGCCCGTATACTTGTGGGTATTCACGACGTTCACAACGTTCGGTTGACCCGACCCTGCATCTCAACCATGTGACAGATGCACTGACCCAGTTTCTGAAACTACGTGCAACCGGGTTTAACGAACAGGCCATACTCAACGGAGGAAGAACACCGGAAGAAATAGAAACAATCAAAGACGCTATGAGTTGCCAGAGTTGGATGGCTGCCCAAATAGCGGAAGGAAATGCCACCGTCATTGAGTACTTGCAAAACGTGTTGACCAGCGAAAACAATGCCAACCGTCTGAATCAGGGACACCTTCAAGCTATCGCTGCCAGCGGATACCGTCCGTTGCTCGAACTGGAAGGGAAGTTATTGTTGGCTGCCAAACTGCAAGAAGGACTCCGGCAAGCTATCGTAGAGACAATGGACGAAGGCTGTCCCGAAAGCTACCTCTACCTATTTTCCATTATCTACGACAACGGACTTCAACGCTTTGCTTCCGTGAAACGCGGCATAGCAGTCAGTACAGGTATCGGCGAACAGGACAGCAGTGACCGTATCACCAATAAATATGTAGAACTCATCCGGCATTTCCTGAATAATCAAGAGGACGCCCGCAAGGCTCTCCAAAGCAAAGACACAACCAAGCTTTACTTGGCATTATGGAGTATCGGATTCTATAATACGGAAGACATTCAGGCACTTATACCGCAAATCATCAAAGAAGGTGCTAAATATCAGGTAGAAACTCTCCTCTATTTCCTGCGTTGCACGCAATATACAGGGATGAACCATCGCATCAGCAAAGAAGCGCTGGAAGTATGGCACAACGAACCTTCGGTGGTTGCATCCATTCTTCCTCTCTATATGAACGGGATCTATCTCAGCCGGTACGGCAATTACCAAGAAGGTCCGCAACTTATCGACTACTTCGAAACAAAAGAAGAAGCGGTCCGCCACTATGAATACCTGAAACAAGTCTATCAGTCAATCTCTGCCAAAGAGACTTACTCTCCGTACATATTCTTCTGGGAAAGTGCATTCCTCACCCGTTCGGACATTGTACTCAAAATGGCATACATCACCTGGATGCTGCATGACTCGGCATTAAGGGACGATCTCTGCGCTTATCTGCCTACTCTGGAAACTTATATGAGAGCAGGATATATCGGCATTGTACTGAATCCTCCCACCAGCCAATTACAAGAAGAATACGTACTTCAATCACTCGGTGACCGTTCGGTAGATGTACGCGACGAAGCTTATAAAGTATTGTCCGATATGACTTTATCGCCCGAACAGAACCTGAAGGTAGAGGAATTGTTACGATTCAAATACAGCGAGATGCGTATTAACGCTATCAATCTGCTGATGAAACAGCCGAAAGAACAACTGGCAGACAGTATCCGCCGCTTACTGACAGATAAGGTATTGGAACGCCGTCTGGCCGGTCTGGATATGATGAAGACTATCCATAATACAGAATTTCTACAGGATATCTATCAGGAACTTCTTCCTGTTGTCAAAGAAATCCGAAAACCGAACGCCAAGGAAAAGGTATTGATAGAGTCTCTGATTGGCGACGGAACGGAAAAGACAGTCACACAGCACTACACGAAAGAGAACGGTTTCGGACTGTACGACCCTGCCCTGGAAGTAACAATGCCCACATATCCGGTATTTGCCAATCGGCCATGCTCCGGTGGCAATGTAGGAATAGGTCGGAAACTCGAACAGCACGGGTTTCAACCGCGTATAATCGAGTTTCTCAATGGTCTTCAGGGAATCGTAACCCAAGAGTTTGGCCGTTATATAACCTCCAATGAAGCATTTGTTTACGTCGGCAAGAGGGGGACTATCTTAAAAATCCTTCATCGTGAAGGTAACGGCATGACCTTGTATGTCCGTAAGCTTACTTCCGGTCGTTTTAAAATGCCGAGTCCGGAGTCGAACGGTTGCACCTGTATTTTGGCTTCCTAGGAGTTCAGCCTGCTGATATTGGGCGAAGATTGGGTTAGAAAAGCTGAAAGGAATCAAGATAAAAAGGATGCTTAAATTAAATGGTAATTAACTTATTGTATTTATAATCAGATGGATAGGCTTGCGTGTGTTGGATTTTTACGTATCTTTACTATCGTAATCAAAGAGAGAAATAGCTATGAATGACTCCATAAAGGACATAAGGCGTGAGGTTACATTGGAGGAACGCTACACCAATGTAAGTGAGCAGCTGGCTAATATGTCAGAGCGCTATGACGCATTGTCTTCTGAACTGGAAAAGGAACGGCCGCTTCGCTCTGAGATGGTGAAAGAACAGTCGGCTTTTGAATTTGCGGCTTTAAAGAAACTGCAATGAGGATGAGTGTTACATCTTGTCCCCCATTCCCGATACCAAGGTTTTTCCTGCCTGTTCCAGGTTGCTTAAACAAACCAGCAATCGTATAGTGGCAGTCAAGAAGGATGATCCGACGAGAACTCCCGTCTGTGACAATGCAGAAAATGCTGTTTTATACAAAAACTATTTCTCCAATGAGCTGGCATAGAAGATGGAGGTGAATGAATATATGAACCACATGCCGTTCTACCGTCAGATAGAACAGATGAAGTGAGACGGAAGGGAAGTGGCCAAGGCTAGGGTGAATGATGTCCATCAGAGGGTCTGCTAGGCTTTGGAAGGTCTTTACCGGTTGCAGGTTACTGTGGTGCTGAGGTGATAAAAATTCATCTGCTCCCCTGGAGGAGAAGCCTAATTTTATGTGACGGCTACCAGAGCTATGACTGGATAGCCAAGATAGGTTGAGTGGTGTGTCGCTACTCCGCCCATGTTCGCCGTGAATTCGAACGGGCAAAGACGGAAAATGTTCTTTTATCAAATTTTGGTCTTGCTTCTTTCCAAATCATTTATGGGGTGGAAGACCAGATTAAGGAATTGTGCTTTACCGGTGTGGATAAGATTGCCTACCGGAAATCAAATGTAGAAATAACCTGGCAGTCTTTGTTGGCTTGGTGTGTTTTCACCGTAAATGGTGTGCCCCCAAACAGCCAGATACATAAGGCTTGTAATTATATAATCCGTCACTATAATGAACTGACGGCTTATATGGATTATGATATGGTTCTGTTGGACAATAACGCTACGGAATTGGCTATTCGTGCTTTGGTCATGGGAAAACAGAATTATCTGTTTTGTCAGAACGATGAGTCATGCCATTATGTTGCAGTGATGTACACATTCTTTGCTACCCGCAAGGTACTGGGTATTAATCCGGAGAAATGGTTATCTGAGATACCTTTAACTCCAAAAGAAAAATTGAGTGAGTTGCTTCCCCAGAACTGGATAAAAAGTAATCCTCAGGCGAAAGTTTAATCAATCAAGATTATAATTTTTCAAATGCATCGGTGCTTTTCAGTATTGATGTTGTTTGGTGGGCCTTATCACCGAACGATTACCAAGTAGTGCTAATTCCTGCGGTTTGACAGAAGTCTGCTAATATCAACTACAATGAATTTCTCCAATATTTCCCATAAAAAGACGATGAGTATAACATCGTTTACATACCGTAGTAATCTGAATCTTGTCTATAAGGGGGCACTTTCTCGGATTGCCGCCTTCTTGGGTGTGCCCGTCAGTAAATCAGCGGGTAAGCCTGCCATGATTGAGAAGATCGATTCCTACGTCAAGTCAAATCCGATAGAGGTATTGGAAAAGCTTTGCGTGAAGGTACTGGAACTGGTCAGGGAGTTCGTCAAGGCGGGGCCCGATACCCCTGTGGTAAAAGCTCCCTGCCGGACTTATGATACCCTGAAGATGCTTCTCCTGGTCTGTGTGTGTTATGACAAGAAGACACGGAAGGAGAATTTGCTGATAGCCGATGAATTGCGGGGTTTGTTTGCCCCCACCTTGATTCCGTCATGAAAAAGGCCTGGAAGAAGTGAAGGAATTGGCGGCAGAACCGAACATGCCGGTCATCTACCCTTCCAAAACTGAAATCGATGACTTTGACGGAATTCCCCCGAAAGAGATGTTTTGACACTTTCTCGAGCATATTCTGGATGATGACCTGCTGACTGACGGTTGCTTTGATGATGCTGATCCTGACGGACCGGATGACAACCTTGAATTTCCCCCAAAGACTAAATATTCAATGGTATCGGAGCTTGTGACAGCTGTCCGCAATTCACTATAATTCCCTGGTCAAAGTGTCCAAGGCATTCCATAAATTCATCATAAAGGGTGATATATGAGGCCATGTTTCTGGAGCGTTTCGAGGAGAGGTATGACAATATCAGTTTCGATGGTGGGGAGATTGACCCTGACACCTTTGAATGGGGCCACTATACCCTCAATGACTTTGACAATGCCCTCTCTGACCTGGACTATAACGATCCTATGTCTTTCTTTGATGTCGCACGAAGGCTGGAGGCGGTCATAGCCCGTGAGGAGGAAACGGAAACAAACCACCCGGCAGGCGGATGTCAGATTACGAATCCCATAAATATCAAATGAATGTCCGGAAAGAACGATCAGAGCTTTATTGCCTTCTGTGACGAGTTAAGAGCATATGTCCTGGAAAACCGTCACTTCCCGAATAAGCATACCCGTCTTTTGAACAAGATAAAATTTGTCCGCTGTAAAATCAGTCAAGGCACGCTGGAAGAGTGGAAACTGAAGATGTTCCTTGACATAGCGGGGATGTGGGATATGGACGGGCATACCGGAGGGCGAAAGAAGAAGGTGCAGGAGGGTCAGTAAAGATGCTTTGTTCACTGTTTATCCAATTACGATATAAAAGAAAAATATCTTACCCCAATCATATACCGTATCGGCCGTGCTAAATGGGGTATCCGGCCTTACGGAGAATTGTATAACCCCAACAAGTGAAGAAATATATGAAACGATTGAAACAATTATTCTATTGCGCATTGGCGACATTAATGTTTACAGGCTGCCAGTCCTACAAAAAAGTACCTTACCTACAGGATGCTGAAGTTGTATTGTACAATACCCGAGATGCAGAACTTTATGATGCTAAGATCATGCCCAAGGACCTACTGACGATAGTGGTGTCATGTACCAGTCCTGAATTGGCAGCACCTTTCAACTTAACAGTGGCCACGCAAAATAATGCTGCTTTGAGTTATACAACTACTCAGCCAGTCCTACAACAATATTTAGTTGATAACGATGGTAATATCAACTTTCCGGTATTGGGTGAACTTCATGTTGGTGGCCTAACCAAGAAGGCAACCGAACAAATGATCGTTGAAAAACTGAAACCTTATATTACTGAAACTCCTATTGTAACAGTACGTATGGTAAATTATAAGATTTCTGTGATCGGAGAAGTTGCCCGTCCCGGTACATTCACGATTTCCAATGAAAAAGTGAACATTCTGGAAGCTTTGGCTATGGCAGGTGATATGACCGTATATGGTTTGCGTGATGATGTAAAACTAATACGGGAGAATGCTAATGGCAAGCAGGAAATAATTCCATTGGATCTGAATAAGGCTGAGACTATTCTTTCCCCATATTACTATCTGCAGCAGAATGATATCATATACGTTACTCCGAATAAGGCGAAAGCACGAAACTCAGATATCGGAACTAGTACAAGCTTATGGTTCTCTGCTACTTCTATCCTTGTTTCTATTGCCAGCTTGTTGTTTAACATCTTGAAATAAAAAGAAAGAGTCATGAAAGAAGAAAATCAAAACGGGAAGGAACGCCAAATGGCTGAAGAACAAATAGATTTCCGGACATTGCTTTTTAAATATATTATTCATTGGCCTTGGTTTGTAGGGGCAGTGTTGCTCTGCCTTGTTGGTGCATGGTTTTATCTGCATTGGGCTACCCCCATTTATAATATTTCAGCCACCGTTCTAATAAAAGATGAGAAGAAGGGCGGAGGTTCGGGAGTTTCTTCGGAATTGGAGGATATGGGATTAAGTGGTCTGATGACTTCTTCTAAGAATATTGATAACGAGTTGGAAGTCCTACGCTCAAAAACGCTTGTAAAAGAAGTTGTTAATCAATTGAACTTGTATATAACTTATAAAGACGAGGATGAGTTTCCGGCTAAAAGTTTATACAAGACATCTCCGGTACAAGTAAGTTTGACACCTCAGGAGGCTGAGACACTAAGTTCTCCGATGGTAGTGGAAATGATATTGCAGCCTAAAGGAAGTATAGATGTGAATGTGACTGTTGGTGAGAAAGGATATCAGAAGCATTTTGAGAAACTACCTGCTATCTTCCCGACTGATGAAGGTACATTGGCTTTCTTTCAAGATGTTGACTCGGTAACTTTGCAGGATGGCACGAAAGCTCCTCGGTTAGAGAAGAACGTACGTCATATAACTGCGACTATCAACAAACCGATGAGAGTGGCAAAGGGGTATTGCAGCAGCTTGTCTATTGCGCCAACCTCCAAGACTACTTCTGTGGCTGTGATATCATTAAAAAATTCCAGTTTGCAGTGTGGACAGGATTTTATCAACCAATTACTGGAGATGTATAATCGTAATACGAATAATGATAAAAACGAAATCGCCCAGAAGACTGCTGAGTTTATTGATGAACGTATTAGTATTATTTCAAAAGAACTGGGAAGTACAGAAGCGGATTTGGAAACCTTTAAGCGTGACGCTGGTATCACGGACTTGACGAGTGAAGCTCAGATAGCCTTAGCCGGTAATGCTGAATATGAAAAGAAGAGTGTGGAGAACCGTACTCAAATCAGTCTGGTGAATGACTTGCGTAAATACTTGAGAGGTAATGAATATGAAGTATTACCAAGTAATGTTGGTTTACAGGATGCTGCCTTGATTGGTGCAATTGAACGTTATAATGAAATGTTGGTGGAACGTAAACGTCTGCTACGTACATCAACAGAGAATAACCCGGCTATTGTGAATCTGGATACGAGTATCCGTGCTATGAAAGCTAATGTACAGGCTACTCTTGAAGGAACTTTGCAGGGGTTGATGATAACCAAGTCAAATCTGGACCGTGAGGCAAGCCGCTACTCTCGTCGTATCAGTAACGCTCCGGGGCAGGAACGTGCTTATGTAAGCATTGCCCGCCAGCAGGAAATTAAAGCAGGGTTGTATCTGATGTTGTTGCAGAAACGTGAAGAGAATGCAATTGCGTTAGCTGCTACTGCAAATAATGCGAAGATTATTGATGAAGCGATAGCTGATGATACTCCGGTATCTCCCAAACGCTCTATGATTTATTTAATTGCATTGGTGTTGGGTGTTGGGATTCCTGTTGGCATCATTTACCTGATTGAACTGACGAAATTCAAGATAGAAGGTCGTGCCGACGTAGAAAAACTGACGAGTGTTCCTATTATAGGTGATATTCCATTGACTGACGAAAAGAATGATAAGAATGGTTCTATTGCTGTCTTCGAGAACAAGAATAATCTGATGAGTGAAACCTTCCGTAATATTCGTACTAATCTTCAGTTTATGCTCGATAATGATCAGAAGGTTATCCTTGTAACCTCAACAGTCAGTGGAGAAGGAAAATCGTTTGTTTCGGCAAACTTGGCTATCAGTCTTTCTCTTTTGGGAAAGAAGGTCGTGATTGTCGGACTCGATATTCGCAAGCCGGGACTGAATAAAGTATTCCATCTCTCCAATAAAGAGAAAGGCATTACTCAGTATCTTTCCAATCCTGAAACGGATCTAATGGAACTTGTGCAACCTTCTGATATCAATAAGAATCTGTTTATTCTTCCGGGTGGTGCTGTGCCTCCTAATCCAACGGAGTTGTTAGCTCGTAACGGTCTGGATAAAGCCATAGAAATCTTGAAGCAGAACTTCGACTATGTGATAATGGATACTGCCCCTATCGGTATGGTAACCGATACTTTATTGGTAGGTCGTGTGGCTGATTTGTCAGTATACGTATGTCGTGCCGACTATACTCATAAAGCCGAATATACATTGATCAATGAGTTGGCTATTGAGAAGAAGTTGTCTAAGCTTTGTACCGTAATCAACGGTGTGGACTTG
>CXPW01000014.1_pt1 | contig 24462 bp, 22 predicted proteins | sample 591561 | NCBI WGS metagenome assembly CXPW01 (sample SAMEA3491279, study PRJEB9169) | human gut metagenome | biome: ENVO:mammalia-associated habitat; material: ENVO:feces | place: Bangladesh | collected 2010-04-07 | reverse complement strand
GGTGGTATCTCCATTCCCCTCCTTCGGGGAAGGAGGGGTGGCTGAAAGCCGGGGTGGTAGGCAGATACACAATGCTGATAATAACCGACTTACGCATTCACCTACCACCTCCCCCTACGGGGACTCCTCCTTCCTGAAGGAGGAGAATGTTGAATACTATCGACTATCAAATTATTATTTTCTTAATTAATTTTACCACCAAATTTGAAGAAGAATCAGTTTTTTGTTTTCATTTCTCATATTCTCATAACCTAGTGGCTAAATGTAAGATTATTAGTAAGATACCGCTATGAGAAATGTTTTTTGAATTGGTATTTCTCATGCATTTCTCATAGTTTTCTCTTCAAATTCCTTCATTTCTCATACTATTTTCTCTTATTTCTCATAGGGTAATAAATCCTTTCGGTAGTATTTAACCAAGCTTATTGTATCTGGAGGATACCTATTGTTTTCATATAAAACATTAAATAATAACTAATTATTCACTAACTAATGTCATGTCTTTTAAGTGATATCTTATTCGTTCTACTTTAGTGAACAGGCTTGTTTACTGGAGTGGCAGGATTTATCTACTGGAGTGCATAGATCTGTCTACTTGAGTGGAACGATAGAAGATGAGATAAGAACATAAATGGATGAAGACGAGATATGATAAGGATGTAGGTAACGTAATATATAAATATCTATTGCTTTACGCGATGTATGTGTAGTCGCTGTCTTTACTATAAATATGTTTTTCTTTTACTTGGATTTTAATACTTTTATATAGAATGTGGAGCTATATTAATGTTATCTTAAAGATACGTATTTTATGTAGCGAATTTATTCGTCCTACCGGATATATTGAACCTTGTTTTTCTTATATTTGCAGCACATGATTTCTAAACAATAATTAAATTATTCATTCTTATGAAAAAGATTCTGGTATTATTCGTTTTAACAGCGATAGCTATGGTGAGTGTAAATGCGCAGGACAACTTGAAATGGGGTGTTATGGCAGGTATGAATGTGAGTAAATATACTTTTACCGGTTTTGACAACAGGGTAGGTTTTCATGCAGGTGTCAAAGCTGAGTTGGGGTTATCGCAGGAAGCAAGTGGGGCATACATGGATTTTGCTGCGTTACTGACGTTGAAAGGTGCTAAAATTGATGGAGGATCAATTGCAACCGTTAAATTTAATCCGTATTATTTGGAGATACCGGTGCATGTTGGTTATAAATATGCTGTAAATGAAAACTTTGCGCTGTTTGGTAGCGTAGGTCCTTATTTGGCTGTCGGTCTGTTTGGAAAAGCAAAATTGAGCATAGGCAATGCGATTGGTGATTGGGCTGATATAGAAGGTATGGAAAGTGTAGGAGGCCTGGAAGGTAAATCTGTGTCTGAAGATATATTTGGCGATGACGGGTTCAAACGATTCGACTTCGGCCTCGGATTGAAAGCCGGTGTTGAGTTCAACAAAAAATATCAGGCTGCTTTGAGTTATGATTTCGGGTTGATTGACGTGCAGAAAGATTTGGGTATGAAAAACAGGAACCTGATGATATCATTTGGTTATATGTTCTAAAACGGACTTTGCAACTTTGTTGCACGAATCATTCGTTACCTTTGCAACAGATAAAAAACGAATGAATATGGGACATTGTTGTTGCGGTGCACATTCATGCACGACAGAAAATAAAAAGAATGCCAGTACTTCGATAGTTCACGAATACTGGAAAGTAGGGCTTTCATTTATACTTCTGATAGGAGGTATTATAATGAATGCCCTGAATTTTGCCTTTTTCCTTGGAGAGTATGTTGCTTTAATATGGTATATCCTGGCTTATCTTCCGGTAGGAATACCAGTGATGAAAGAGGCTTGGGAGGGTATCAGGGAAAAAGACTACTTCAGCGAGTTTACACTGATGATTGTTGCTACGCTGGGAGCCTTTTATATTGGTGAGTATCCGGAAGGAGTCGCTGTAATGCTGTTTTATACGATAGGAGAGTTGTTTCAGAATAAAGCGGTAGACAGGGCGAAACGTAATATCGGTGCTTTGCTGGATGTGAGACCTGAGAAAGCCTTGGTGCTTAGGGAGGATAATCTTGTGGTAGAAAGTCCTCAAAATGTAAAAGTAGGAGAGGTCATTGAAATAAAGGCGGGTGGGAGAGTTCCTTTGGACGGAGTGATGTTGAATGAAATCGCTGCTTTTAATACAGCCGCGTTGACGGGAGAAAGTGTTCCCCGTGACATCAGAAAAGGAGAGGAAGTCCTTGCGGGGATGATTGTGACGGATAAAGTAATCAGGATTAAAGTAGAAAGACCTTTCGATAAAAGTGCGCTTGCACGGATATTGGAACTCGTTCAGAATGCTTCGGAACGGAAAGCACCGGCAGAATTGTTTATCCGTAAGTTTGCCCGTATCTATACTCCTATTGTCATAGCACTGGCGGTATTGATTGTGCTACTCCCGTTCGGCTATTCATTGATAGACCCTCAATTCGTGTTTACATTTAATGATTGGTTATACAGAGTTTTGGTTTTTCTGGTAATTTCGTGTCCATGTGCGCTGGTAGTAAGTATTCCATTAGGTTATTTCGGTGGTATCGGAGCAGCTTCCCGATTGGGGATTCTGTTTAAAGGCGGCAATTATCTGGACGCAGTCACTAAAATCAATACAGTCGTATTCGATAAAACGGGAACGCTGACCAAAGGAACATTTGAGGTGCAGGATTGTAAGTGTGTATCCGGGATTTCGGAGAAGGAATTGGTGAGGATGATTGCTTCAGTAGAAAGTGACAGTACACATCCGATCGCTAAAGCGATTGTGAACTATGCAAAACTGCAGGATATAGGGCTTGCGGTTGTCACCAATACTAAAGAATTTGCAGGTCTCGGTTTGGAAGCAATAATAGACGGGACTTCGGTGCTCGTTGGAAATAGTCGGTTACTGTCTAAGTTTAGCATAAAATATCCGGCAGAATTGCAGAGTGTTACCGATACGATTGTAGTTTGTGCTATTGGAGGCAGTTATGCGGGTTATCTCTTGTTGGCGGACGCATTGAAGGATGACGCGAAGACGGCGATTGATAACTTAAAAGCATTAAACATTGAAAACATTCAGATATTATCCGGTGATAAACAGAGTATTGTTACTAACTTTGCAGAGAAACTCGGTATATCAAAGGCTTATGGCGATCTGCTTCCTGACGGTAAAGTGAAACATCTGGAGGAATTGCGGAAGAATGAAGCAAATCAGATTGCCTTTGTCGGTGACGGGATGAACGACGCTCCTGTGCTTGCGTTGAGCCATGTCGGTATTGCTATGGGTGGATTGGGCAGTGATGCGGCGATTGAAACAGCTGATGTCGTGATACAAACAGATCAACCGTCGAAAGTGGGCGAAGCCATTAAAGTAGGAAAGTTGACTCGCCGGATTATCTGGCAGAACGTGTCGCTGGCATTTGGAGTGAAACTGCTGGTACTTATCTTGGGAGCCGGCGGACTGGCTACACTGTGGGAAGCTGTCTTTGCGGATGTCGGCGTTGCATTGCTTGCGATTATGAATGCAGTAAGAATACAGAAGATGATAAAATAAAAAGAATATGGAAGAGAATGTTTATTTGGATAAGCTGGAAAGACGGGATATCAAACCGACAGCAATAAGGCTTCTCATATTGAAAAATATGTTGGAAGTTGGACGGGCCGTATCGTTATTGGATCTGGAAACTCTCCTGGATACGGTAGACAAATCGACCATATCCCGGACAATAGCTCTCTTTCTGTCTCATCACCTGATACATAGCATAGATGATGGAAGCGGTTCGTTGAAGTATGCCGTTTGCGACAACTCCTGTAACTGCGTGGTGCAGGATTTACACTCGCATTTCTATTGTGAGAAATGTCATCGGACTTTTTGTCTGGAAGGTACACATATTCCGGTTATTGATTTGCCTAAAGGATTCACGTTACATAGCATTAATTATGTTCTCAAGGGGATTTGTCCGGAATGTACTTCTCATTCAAAGAATGAATAAATAGAAAAAGCCGGAACTCAGACCAATAGAAATATCGGTAGAGTTCCGGCTTTTTATCAATATGCTTGTTTAATCGATGTTTGGATTCAATGAATGCCAGTCTTTGATGGCAGGTATGATTCCCATTTCAATAACTTCATCACGGAGCTTGCACAAGTGTTCGTAGCTCTTTTCCAGTTCAGCCTGTTCGGCAGGAGTTCCGGCTACTTCCTTATAAGTGACACCGTTTTTGGTGATTGAAGTTTCCATTGCCATCATGATATGATCGAATTTTCCATTGGAGACATACGTTCCGGCAGGCCAGCGGAAAGGTTGTCCGCCCATAGCGGCAGCGATCATCTCGATAGAAAGATAGGCGGGGCTTTGGAAAGAAGAACGGCCGCGCAGATCGATGATGTGCTTTCCACCTTGGATAACACGTACTTTCAGTTCTTCCCATTCGGTTAATGGGAGACGGGTCGTACCAATGAAATCAGTCAACGGTTCTCCTTTCACTTTAGTGGTAGAAGCAAATACGGCCATTTGTTCGCCATGACCGCCGTATGTGCGGCAGTTCTGAATTTCAGAAGCCGGGATATGGAAGTATTTCACCAGTTCGTTTTGCAGACGGGTGCTGTCCAATGCTGCCAGCGTAGAAACCTGAGACGGTTTCAGTCCGGAATACAGTAAGGTAATCAAACCGGTAATGTCGGCCGGATTGAAAATGACAACAATATGTTTTACGTTCGGGCAATATTGGCGGACGTCTTTACCGAATTGAGCGGCGATTTCTGCATTTCCTTTCAGCAAGTCCTCACGGGTCATACCTGCTTTGCGGGCTGCACCACCGGAAGAAACGATGTAAGATGCTCCGGTCAACGCTTCTTTGATATCAGAAGTATAAGTAAGGTTGACACCTTCGAAGCCGCAGTGGTACAATTCTTCTGCCACCCCTTCCAAAGCGGGAGCAAACGGATCATACAGACAAATATTCGGAGTGAGTTTCATCATCATGGCAGTTTGAGCCATATTGGAGCCAATCATTCCGGCTGCTCCTACAATTGTAAGTTTCTCGTTGGTCAAAAATTCCATAAAGCTATCTATTTAAAGGTGAATAATCTGTTATTTCTTTTTGTCGCTACAAAGTTAACACTTTATTGACCTGATTGTTCATTGAAAATAGTTTTATCAGATAACGAAAAGTTATAGCTGGCTGATTGAAGGATCTGTCTAAAATAGATTATCTTTGTATCCTATATTATATAAATGGATAAATATGAGCATCGAATTAGGAAAATTCAATCAGCTTGAAGTTGTAAAGGAAGTCGATTTCGGGGTGTATCTCGACGGAGGAGAGGAGGGGGAGATTTTGTTGCCCACCCGTTATGTGCCCGAAGACTGTAAAATAGGAGACTTTTTGAATGTCTTTCTTTATCTGGATATGGATGAGAGATTGATTGCCACTACGCTGACTCCGTTGGTGCAGGTAGGGCAGTTTGCCTGTCTGGAAGTGGCATGGGTGAATCAGTTTGGAGCTTTCTTGAACTGGGGGTTGATGAAGGACCTGTTTGTGCCGTTCAGTGAGCAGAAGATGAAGATGCAGGTTGGACGGAAGTACGTGATTCATGCACATTTGGATGATGAAAGTTATCGCATTGTGGCTTCGGCAAAGGTGGAACGCTATCTGTCGAAAGACAGGCCGGAGTATGCTTCGGGGGATGAAGTGAATATTCTCATTTGGCAGAAAACGGATTTGGGCTTCAAGGCAATCATAGACAATAAGTATAGCGGTTTGCTTTACGAAAACGAGATATTTTCTACATTGCAGACAGGTATGGAGATGAAGGCTTTTGTGAAACAGGTGCGCGAAGACGGCAAGGTGGATTTGATCCTTCAGAAACCAGGCTTTGAGAAGATAGATGATTTCTCGAAAACCTTGCTGAATTATATCAGGGAGAATGACGGAAGGATCAGACTGAATGATAAAAGTCCTGCGGAAGATATTTATGCTACATTTGGTGTCAGCAAGAAGACCTTTAAGAAAGGAGTGGGTGACTTATATAAGAAACACCTGATAACCTTGCACGAAGATGGCATCACTTTGGCAGACTCCTAATCAGAATAGGGAAATCCCTATGTATGAATAGAGAGAATCACTGGGGTGGGGAGTTTCCTCGCCCTATTTTTGTAGTATCAGATTAAATAAAGAAGTAATAATAAAAACTAGATAAGTTATGCGTAAGATAATAATAAGTTTCTGCATTCTGTTATCCGCTCTCTCTTTACAAGCGCAGTCCGTCAGCGGAATCCGTATTGACGGTGGTAATACCCCTATTCTTGTTTACTTTGGTGGAAACCAGATGTGCTTGCCGACTACCACTTGCTTTGTAGCTAACCTGGATCGGGGATATTACACGGTTGAGGTTTATGCTACCCGTTTCACCCGTCCGGGAGAGCGTGTTTGGAAAGGGGAGAGGTTGTACAACGAACGTGTTTACTTCGACGGAAGAGGTGTGAAAGATATTTTTGTAGATGACCGTCATGCCAATGTCCGTCCGGGCAGACCGGGACAAGGAGAACACCGTCCGAATTATGACCGTCACGACAGGGTGATGAACGATCAGCTTTTTAAAACGTTCTATAATAATCTGAAGAAAGAACCGTTTGAGGATGATCGCATGGCATTGCTTAATACTGCATTGGCAAATTCAGATTTTACGTCTGCCCAATGTCTCCAAGTGACAAAGCTCTATACTTTTGATGATGACCGAATGGCAATCATGAAAAAGATGTATCCTCGGATTGTTGACAAGGAGGCTTTCTTTACGGTGATTGCTACACTGACGTTTTCTTCCAATAAGGATGAAATGAATAAGTTTGTGCAGAACTATGGCAGACGCTGATACTAACTATTAAAACTATATGGCTATGAAAAAGATACATATCATCCTACTGTTGGCATTGGGACTGGGAGTCAGCAGCTGTTTTACCAGCTATATTTCTAACAAGCAGGTTATGGGTGTACAGCAAGGGATGACTCAAAGAGATGTTGAAAGTATTTTGGGAAAACCGGATTACCGACGTTTCGACGGTGATATGGAAGAATGGGAATTTCATCGTGATAACGGGACGCCTGTTTTGACTTCGGAGCCCATGACAATCATTGTTCAGTTTGCCAATAAAAAGGTGATCAGTATGGATACATTCAAAGGCTATGGCAGACCTTCGCCGCATCCGGTCGTAGTACCTCCTCCTACTGTCACTACTGTTGAAGTTGTTCCCGGTCACCAGCCGGAAGAAATTCGTCTGATGACGGATACTGAGTTTAATAACTTCATCGAGAAGTTGAAATTCACAATTATGAGTGATGACCAGAAGAGGTTGATCGGACAGATGTTGGACAAGCATGATGTCACTTCAAGCCAATGTGTGAGAATTGTAAAAGAGATTTCTTATACGCCCGATCAGGTTGAGATGATGAAGAAACTTTATCCTTATGTAAGGGATAAGCAGAATTTTAATAAGGTGATTGATAGCTTGTTTTCCACTGTGTATAAAGATGAAATGTACAAGTTTATCAAAGAATATCATCAAACAAATAAATGATAGGAGATTAAATTATGAAGCGAATATTATTTTTACTCTTTGCTATCGGGCTGACTGTCGGTACGACAGCGATGGCTGGAATGAGCACTAGCAAAGTGCGTAAGGAAACACGCTTTCTTACTGATAAAATGGCATACGAATTGAGTTTGAGCACTCAGCAATATAATGATGCGTATGAGATTAATTACGACTTTATTTATTCTGTTCGTAATATCATGGATTATGTGGCCCGTGGCTATGAATGGGCATTAGATGATTATTATGAAGCTTTGGATATTCGTAATGATGACCTCCGGTGGGTATTGAGTGACGCACAGTATCGTCGGTTTCTGGGAGCTGATTATTTCTACCGTCCGATTTATATTACCGGCGGAAGATGGAGTTTCCGGGTTTATGTGAATTATCCGAATCGTAGTTTGTTCTACTTCGGTCTGCCTTATCATTATCGGACTTACTGTGGAGCACATTATCGCCCGCACCTTCATCACGTAAGTTTCTATCGGGACAGATATAATTTCAGACATTATCCTACTCCGTATCGGGTAAGAGAGCAGAGATCTTTCCATTCTTATCGTCGTTCGGATTTTGGTTCGGTTCATTTCCGCCCGAATTCTTCCGTCCGTCCGCACAATGCACCGACTCGTCCGGGGGTAACGGGACGTCCAAGTCCATCACAGCGTCCGAGTCATAATTCACGACCGGGAACATCAACTCGTCCCGGAACGACAACGCGGCCCGGCAGTTCTTCACGGCCCTCAACATCAGTTCGTCCTGAATCAGATCGTAGACCGACGGGAGGTAGCAGTACGACAGCAAGCCGTCCTAATCGTGAGAGTAGTAGCTCGAGTACAAGTAGAAGAAATGATAGTCGTCCGTCCGGTAGCGGCAGTAGCTCTTCGTCCGGTAGAAATAATCGTTCCGATAGAAGTAACACTTCCACTAGCCGGGGCAGCAGTTCCGGTCGCAGTAGCAGTACTTCCGGTCCGAGCCGTAGCAGTAGTTCTAACCGGAGCAATGTTTCCGGTGGAAAAACGGAAAGACGTTCCTCTTCTGAAAGTACGAGAAGCAGCAGTCGAAGTTCTTCTTCCCGTTCTTCAGAGCGAGACACCAATTCAAGAAGATAACCTATTCCTTTAATTATTTATATCATTGCTCCTCAGCGGTAGGAGAGCTAGACTCCGGTGTTTTGCCGGCTAGACTATTCAGGGCATCGCCCGTAACTTGGATTTCGGGGCGGATAGTATCCGCCTCGATTTCACTTATCAAACCTTTTTGGGCAAGACGTCCGGCAATGAGTTTATAATATCCTTCCATGCTCTCTTTCAGTTTTCCGTTTTCTGCGAAAGAACTGCGGAAATGTTTGGGCTTCGGGATGATAGAAGCCAGGAAGATACTTTCTTCCGTAGTCAGTTGGGAAGGACGTTTGTTGAAGTAGTAGGCGGAAGCCTCCTGGATGCCGTAGATTAGCGGGCCCCATTCCGCAATATTCAGATATACCTCATACATCCGTTCTTTCGAAGTCAGTCTCTTTGTTTCTATGATCCATACAATCAATGCTTCTTCCAGTTTGCGGGCAAAGTTTTTATTTTTGTTCAGAAATACATTCTTCACTAATTGCATTGTGATAGTGCTTCCGCCACGTGCAAAACGTTTGACTTGCAAATCGTAAATCAACGCTTCGCGGAGTGCATCGGGCAGGAAACCATGATGATAATAAAACGCCCCGTCTTCACTTTGCATCACAGACATTTGCAGGATCGGTGAAATGCTGTCAAGTGGGGTGAAATGTTCCCAGGAAGGGCCGACGGGGAAAGTGCGTACTGGCATTCCATTTTCATATGCTGTGTAGACAAACTCGCCTGACATCTTGGACAGTTGGGTATCGCCATATTCTACAATTTCGAAATTCCTCTCTTTCAACTCTGATTCTAATTTGAGACTATCCAATTGTGCAAAATCAATATCCAACAGGAAATGATAAGCTAACTCACCACTTGTTTTGATACCTTCCAGGTTGTTGAACAGGCCTTTGGGCAGAGAACTGAACAGCTCGTCTGCCGGAAACCATGATTTGTCAACGGCTGCAGTGAAATGCCATAAATCTTTTTTCTTTTCGGCTCGTAGATAAGGATGAACCTGAATTTTATTGAATATAACCGTAGTGGTGCTATCCAATTCAAAAGAATGGTCGCTAATGTTCATTTGATATCCTAAATGTCCGCGGTCGAGATGAATCACTTCGGGAGACAGTACTTTGTGGAATATATCAAGTCCGTTTACTTTCGCTTTTCCGTTGAGATATAGCTGGTTTTTTCCATTACTTTCTTTGGTCATGCTATAAGATAAGGTGTCAAAAGTGACTTTCGCACCAAAACGGCGGGTAATATAAGGTATAGAAACTTTTGTGGAATCGGCAGAGTATAGCTTTGCCATTAATGTATTGGCAGATTGTTTCAGTTCGCCATCAGCTATCCAATGCCGGGTTAGTGTATCTTCGTGTATCTCAATGGTTGACCGGAACTTGTTCTCTTTGATGATAAAAGAAGGGAATACCATAGAAACGAAGTTGCTGTCTTTTCGTTCAGTGATATAAATCTGTTTTAATTGTCCGTTTTCAGGTAGAAAACCGTAGCATAAATTGAGTAGCTTGTTTATTCTTTCCGCATAATTGATTTCCGTTACGGTTTGACCGGATGTTTGTGATGGAACTTTCCGGTCTTTTTTAAAGAGAAAATCATAATTGGCGATGGAGTCTTGCTTTGTAAATGTGAGTCTGATATCTTCTGCTGCTATGTAGCTTACTTCTATTTTCTTGGTGAGTAATTTCCAAAAATTCAGCTTGATGCGGGTTGATGCTAATGTGAATAGTGTATCCCGTTGTTCGGGGATAACCGAAAGGCCTTGGAGATATATTTCATTTAAACCATTCATCTCCAGTTTGTCGTAATGAATGCATAACCCGTGTGTCTGCTCGATACGGGATGTGTGTCGGTTGACTATGCTCCGTAGAAGAACGCTGCGACCTGAGTAGATACAAATGAGGCAGATGAGTATTCCTCCACTGAGAGCTAGCGGAAGAATACGCTTTTGGCTATTTGTTTTCATCATTTACCTTTTAATTATCGGATGCAAAGGTAGGTAAAAAAATGCATTAAACGCGATGGACAGCCTTTGAAGGACAGTCCGCCGTTCTTTTTTTATTTGATAAGCGGTAAGTATTCTCCGTAGCCTTCCTCTTTCATTTTTTCTTTCGGAATAAAACGAAGAGAAGCACTATTGATACAGTAACGTCCTCCTTTTTCTTTCGGACCATCCGTAAATACATGTCCTAGGTGGGCGTTTCCGGTTTTACTGCGTACTTCGGTACGTGTCATTCCATAAGAAGTATCTTTCTTCTCTGTAATCAAGTCCTTTTGAATCGGTTGGGAGAAACTAGGCCAGCCACAACTGGAATCGAACTTGTCGGTCGAAACAAATAGGGGTTCTCCGGTGGTGATATCTACGTAGATACCGGGACGGTACTCGTCCCAGTATTCATTCCGGAAAGCAGGTTCCGTAGCATTTTTCTGGGTGACGGCATATTGCTCTGCCGATAATTGTTGGCGAAGGACTGTGTCATCCGGTTTTTGATAAACTTTGGACTTGGGAGCATTGGCTTTGCGTGCCATTTCAAATAAAGCCGGGTTGATATGGCAATAGGAGAAATCTGTCGGAAGAGCGATAGCCTCATCCAATGCATTGGTATGCAGAGACTGAGTATGTCCCAAAGCGGCAGCCATAGCTTCGATACAAGTACGTCCCACGTTGTTGAACGGGTCTTGTTCGGTCAGTGACCAACCGGAAGTCTGTGAGTGAGTACGCAATGCCAGTGATTTCGGGTTCTTCGGATTGAACTGTTTCACAATCTTCGCCCACAACATACGTGCGGCACGCATCTTGGCAATTTCCATAAAGTGGTTTGTACCGATTGCCCAGAAGAAAGACAGACGCGGAGCAAACGCATCAATGTCGATGCCTGCGGCAGTTCCGGCACGAAGATATTCCAAACCGTCAGCCAATGTATAAGCCAACTCGATATCCGCCGTAGCACCTGCTTCCTGCATGTGGTAACCGGAGATAGAGATAGAATTGAATTTCGGCATCTTCTGTGAAGTATATTCGAAGATATCGGAAATAATCTTCATAGAGAATGCAGGCGGATAAATATAGGTGTTACGCACCATAAACTCTTTCAGAATATCGTTTTGGATTGTACCTGCCATTTCTTCCAGTTTGGCACCTTGTTCCAGTCCGGCATTGATATAGAATGCCATAATAGGAAGTACCGCACCGTTCATTGTCATAGACACGGACATCTTGTTCAAAGGAATGCCATCGAACAGGACTTTCATGTTCTCTAAGGAACAGATAGACACACCTGCCTTACCTACGTCGCCCACAACACGTTCGTGGTCGGGGTCATAACCGCGGTGAGTAGCCAAGTCGAATGCTACCGACAGACCTTTCTGACCGGAAGCCAGGTTACGGCGATAGAAAGCATTTGATTCTTCAGCAGTGGAGAATCCGGCATACTGGCGGATAGTCCAAGGACGAAGCGTGTACATTACTGAATACGGACCACGCAGATAGGGCGGAAGTCCGGCAGCATAGCCGAGGTGCTCCATTCCTTCGAGGTCTTCTTTTGTATAAACAGGCTTCACTTCAATGTGTTCCGGCGTTTTCCAGTCAGCGGAGATACCGTTAGCCTTTTGCCATTCAGCACCGTTAGCAGGCTGAAATGCGGCATATATATCTAAGTTTTTAAAATCTTTTCTCATCTTACTTCAATAGTTTGGCGTTAAACTCTTTCAAGGTATCCAGTACGTTGACACGGACATGGATGAAGTTTTCGATACCTGCTGCTTTCAGTTCGTCCATACAAGCAGGAGCACCGGCAACGATAAACATAGCGCGGCCGTCCAATGCCTTGAATGCAGGGATTGCATATTCCGCATATTCATCATCACTTGAACAGATTACGACAATATCAGCTTTGGCAGCCATAGCTGCTTCTACTCCGGCTTCTACCGTTTCAAATCCGAGATTATCAACCACTTCATAACCGGCACAAGCCAGGAAGTTGCAAGAATACTGCGCACGTGCCTGACGCATAGCCAGATTACCGATAGTCAGCATGAATGCTTTCGGACGTTTGCCGGATGCTTCCGTTTCGAGACGCAATGCTTCAAACTCGCTGGCAGCACGGTCGAATACCAATGTATCCACATCTTTCTCACAAGTATGGTCTTTTCCACCACAGCAGCATTTTGCTTCAACCGGTTGCTTATCTCCGGCCTTTTCATTGAAGTTCGGGAATTGGTTAGTACCCAGCAATACTTCACGACGTTGGGCCACCGCTTTATGACGGGCTTTATTACTTTCGTTGACAGCAGCCTGAACAGTCCCCGCCTTCAATGCTACATAGAAACCACCGGCTTCTTCTACAGACAGGAATAAGTTCCATGCTTGCTGTGCAATAGATATTGTCAGGTTTTCAATATAATAAGAGCCGGCAGCCGGGTCAATTACTTTATCGAAATGAGATTCTTCCTTCAACAACAGTTGTTGATTGCGTGCCAGACGTTCGGAGAATTCATCCGGAGTCTCATATGTCTTGTCAAACGGAGTCACTGTCATAGAATCCACACCACCTAATGCAGCGCTCATCGCTTCAGTCTGTGTACGGAGCAGGTTCACGTGTGCATCAAACAAAGTCAGATTGAAAGTGGAAGTTTCGGCATGAACCGCCATTTTTGCCGCGCAACGACATTCACCGTTAGCACCTTTGTTATCACAGTCGCGCAAACATTCCGGATTGTAAGAAGCTACAATATTCGCCCACAACAGACGTGCTGCACGGAATTTAGCAATTTCAAGGAAATAGTTGGAACTGATACCGAAGTTGAATTTGATTTTTTTAGCCACTATAGCAGCAGGAACACCGGCATCGGTCAGTTGGCTCATGTATTCATTACCCCAAGCCAGTGCATACCCCAATTCCTGAGAAATATAAGCTCCGGCATTGTTCAGCGATAATGCGTTCACATTCAGTACGCGGTAGAAAGGAAGCGGTTGGATAGCTTCAATCAGTGCTTTAGCAGTTTGCACCATATCACCCTTTTCCTTGCCGCGGGTCAGCATTTTGTTGAAGAAATCATAGTTGATAGAGCCTTTCAGCTTCTTCACATCATAATCCTTCTTCCGGAAATAAGCTACCAGCAGATTAGCCAGTTCAACAACGTGTCCCTGACAAGTAGAGAAGTTCAGTTCAACACACTCAGCTTGAATACCATTCAACAGAGTCTCAAGATATTCCGCATTGAGTTCTTTTGCCTTTACATGGAAAGAAAGTGAATCGACACCTTTGTTCAGGATATCCAGTGCTTTCTCATTGGCCTCTTTAGGACATTCCACTTTGATTTCCTGACGTACCAGCCATTCATTGTTGTCCTTCTTGGTTCCTCTTAAATAAGGGAATTCTCCGGGAAGTGCGTCTGTCGTCTTCAACCCTTCCAGGTCCTCCATCCGGTAGAAAGGTTTCACTTTGAATCCTTCGTTCGTCTTCCAAACGAGCTTCTTCTCAAAATCAGCACCTTTCAAGTCGGCTGTAACCTTCTCCATCCATTGTTCGGTGGAGACAGGAGAAAAGTCTGAGAAGAGTTTTTCTTTTTTGTCTGCCATAGTTTATCTAAAATTAAAACAAGAATTAATATTGTCTCTATTTTTATCTGTCTCTTTCCAAATGTCTGTTGTTCGACTTGCAAATATAATTAATAAGTTCAAACGAAACTTCTTTTTATAGAAAATTCGCACACCTCCACTTTGTATAGAATCTGTATGGAAATTCTTCTTTCCCGCAATTTTTAGTTCTTCTTTTATTTGATTAGCTCCAATGTTATGACTAATTTTGCACCCGTTTTTAGAAAAGACATTATAAAAACTACTAAATTATGGATTGGTTACAAAGTTTATTGTGGGACCCCAGTTCCGTGGCACACATCGTGTTCCTCTACGCATTCGTAGTGGCAGCCGGCGTGTATCTCGGTAAGATAAAGATATTCGGTGTATCTTTGGGCGTCACATTTGTTTTGTTTGCCGGCATCCTAATGGGACATTTCGGCTTCACGGCCGATACACACATCCTACATTTCATCCGTGAGTTCGGATTGATTTTGTTCGTATTCTGTATCGGTCTTCAGGTGGGGCCGTCTTTCTTCTCTTCTTTCAAAAAGGGGGGAATGACATTGAACCTGTTGGCTGTAGGCATCGTAGTGTTAAATATTGCTGTTGCATTGGGGCTCTATTACCTTTGGAACGGTCGTGTTGAATTGCCGATGATGGTAGGTATTCTCTACGGAGCTGTAACGAACACTCCGGGACTTGGTGCTGCCAACGAAGCACTGAACCAGTTGAGCTACAACGGCCCGCAGATCGCATTGGGTTATGCCTGTGCTTATCCGCTCGGTGTAGTAGGTATTATCGGTTCTATCATCGCTATCCGCTACATCTTCCGTGTCAATATGGCAAAAGAAGAAGAAAGCCTGAAAATGCAGAGCGGAGATGCACACCATAAGCCGCATATGTTGAGCCTTGAGGTACGCAACGAGTCTATCAGTGGAAAGACACTGATTGAGATTAAAGAATTTCTAGGACGTCAGTTCGTTTGCTCCCGCATTCGTCACGAAGGGCACGTAAGCATTCCGAACCATGAGACTATTTTCAATGTAGGCGACCAGCTATTTATCGTCTGCTCTGAAGAAGATGCACCCGCCATTACCGTATTCATCGGTAAGGAAGTAGATATAGACTGGGAGAAACAAGATCTCCCAATGGTATCCCGCCGTATCCTGGTCACCAAACCGGAAATCAACGGAAAGACGCTGGGTTCTATGCACTTCCGTAGTATGTACGATGTCAATGTAACCCGTGTCAATCGTTCCGGTATGGACTTGTTTGCTGATCCCAACCTGATACTGCAAGTAGGCGACCGTGTTATGGTAGTAGGCCAGCAGGATGCAGTAGAGCGTGTAGCAGGTGTCTTAGGTAATCAATTGAAGCGCTTGGATACTCCGAATATCGTAACTATTTTCGTAGGTATTTTCCTGGGTATCCTTTTGGGTAGTCTTCCTATCGCATTCCCCGGTATGCCGACACCATTGAAACTTGGTCTGGCAGGTGGTCCGCTGGTAGTTGCAATCCTTATCGGACGCTTCGGTCATAAACTCCATCTGGTGACTTATACCACCATGAGCGCCAACCTGATGCTTCGTGAAATCGGTATTGTGCTGTTCCTTGCCAGTGTGGGTATAGATGCCGGCGCCAACTTCGTACAAACGGTTGTCGAGGGTGATGGATTACTTTATGTAGGTTGTGGTTTCTTAATTACCGTCATTCCGTTACTCATTATCGGTGCTATCGCCAGACTATATTATAAAGTAAACTACTTTACCCTCATGGGATTGATTGCCGGTAGTAATACCGACCCTCCCGCATTGGCGTACGCCAATCAGACAACATCCGGAGATGCTCCGGCAGTAGGTTACTCTACTGTTTATCCATTATCTATGTTCCTCCGCATTCTGACGGGACAAATGATATTACTGGCAATGATGTAAATCAAGCTTAGCTTATATAAATGATAAAGCCGGCCAACTCCATAAGAGGAATAGCCGGCTTTATTTTATTTACTACCCAGTCAGTTTCTCCGAATCAAAACCTTAATTGTAACTTCTTAGCCACAAATTCTTCTACAAACCGTACCGTTTCTTCAATCCCTAAAGAAGACGAATCAATACACAGATGATAAGTAGCTGCCGCTCCCCATGTCTTATAACTATAATAATTATAATATTCCGAACGTCTTTTATCGGCTTTCTCTATCATCTCTTCTGCCACTTCTTCATTCACATTATGAATCCGGCAAAGACGTATGATACGGTCTTCTTTGGAAGCCGAGATAAAAACATTGGCACAACGGGGATGTTCCCTTAAAATATAGTCAGCACAGCGCCCTACAAACACACAGGATTTTTCTGCCGCCAAACGACGGATAACGTCACTCTGTACCTTGAACAGTGCATCATTACTCAAACAATTGTTACAAGGCATGGCTCCCTCACTGATAAAGGGGAAACGCATACCAAATAATCCGCCGATAATTCCCTGCGAAGCTTTCTCGTCCGCCTTCTCAAAAAACTCTTTGCATAATCCGCTCTCCTCAGATGCCAGATTAATCAGTTCTTTATCGTAAAAGTCAATGCCCAGACGAGCAGCCAGTTTCTCTCCTATTTCTTTTCCGCCGCTACCTAGTTGGCGACCGATATTAATGACATAATTACCGTTCATAGTAAACTTAATTTTATGGTTGTGTAGCAAACATACGACTTTTTTCTAAAACTCACATCATCAAACGAAAGTTATATTTAAAAGTGACGATGAAATATCCCTTTATTTCCTGCGTACGATACTCATAAAAGCCATCAGAAGTAGCCATACGCCCATAACTTTTTTTCTTTCCCAGAATATCCGCCCAATAAGCCGACAATTCCGCTTCCTTCTTCTTCAGGAAACGCCATGTAGCACCGGCATTCCACAATATTTCATCATCTTCCCCTTTCTGAATATTCGTTCCGCTACGAAGATTATACGTAGCATCTGTGCGCAACTGCAACCCGAAAGGAAAATCAACATAACCATTCAGACCGAAATTATAATAACGCGTATAGGTATCATTATCGTTCAAAGAATTAAGCGAGTATTGGTAATTCCAGGAAGTAGATAAGTCAATGCCTCCCCAAGAAGGTTGATAAGACGCCTGTGCCTCACAATTCAATCCGGTATCACGGGTTGTACTCTTTTCCGGCTGTAAGCTTTTATCTTCATTAATCATACCTACACGGTTACTATGATTACCGGACATATCCAATCTTAAAGAGAAATGTCCAAAACGTTTCCACCAGCTAGCCCCTCCGGACAAATTCCAATTACCGTTTATATTGACCGGATACGTTTCGCGTCCACCGGTCTGCACGTCATATATCATGACTTGTGTAACACTGTTTTGCTCCACCTGTCCGCCTAGGTTTGCAGATATACCTTTAGGTGAGTTCTGAAAATTCAGACGTATATTATGACTAAACATCTGCTTCAAGTCAGGATTTCCACGGGTGATATACAGCGGATTGCTATTATCCGTCAACGGCATCAAATCCGACAAAGAAGGCTGCCGGGTATTACCGTTATAATTCAGGCTGACACGCATCTCTTTCTTCCGCCAACTCATCCATATCATAGGTTGGAAATCAATCATATTCATGGCAGTATCCGCATAAAGTTTCCCTACTTTCCGGTCAATGGTACGCCTTTGCGGCGTAACCCCCAGTGATGCGTTAAACATCCATGTGTCATCCGAATAGTTGACTCCTACATTCAGGTCGTGCCCATTACTGCGGCTGTGGCTACGGTTGCTCAAACTATCTACATACCCCGCCTCGTAACCGGAAGGTAACTCACCGTAAATATCCGAACTCGCCAGCGTTGCGCCGATTATTCCAAAAACAGGACGTATCCCTTTTCCCTGCCGCATGGCGAAACCCACCAGAAAACCGATACCGATAGCCATATATCCTATCTGATAGCCGGTAGAAACAGATATTAATCCCCATGCCGCCGCACCCACTATACAAGCGATAACTGCATATAACACACCCTTCGGCAGATTTTCTTCGGCAAGCATTTCTTCTCTTGTCAACGTTATAGGGAAGTCATCCGGTTTGGGCGGAGCCATTTTCTCCAGTTCTTCGTCTTTCTGAAAACTTTCGCACTCCTCTTTAAATGCAGGAAGGTCTCTGGTGCGAGAACATACAAGGCCTTTTCCATTCACAAAATCACGCGACACGCAATTCCGGCAATACTTCTCAATTTCTTCGGTCGTAGCCATTTTTTATCCGGTTTATGTTCAACAATCGCCTCTATCACACGGGGAATAAAGTCACTGTTAACAGATTTTTTGCAAATATAGAGGTATTTTTTCGCGCGACGTTTATTTAATGCATATTTTTGTTGACCAATAGTAGACAAATGATGAAAATGAAGCCAAATGTTAGATATTTAGTTCTGGGAGTATTATTGGGCCTGGTGTGGCTGACTCAATTAATTCCTGCTCTGGCGACGTTTTATTCGCAAACAGTCTACCCCTGCTTTTCCTATATTCTATCCTCTTTTTCGAACCTGTTTCCTTTCGCCATAGGAGATCTATTTATATTTCTCAGCATTGCCGGAATCATTATTTATCCGATCTACACCCGCCTGCGCAAGAAGACACCTTGGAAAAAGATTTTGCTGCGCGACGGCGAATACCTGTTATGGGTGTATGTATGGTTCTATCTTGCCTGGGGATTGAATTATTCTCAAAAGAACTTTTACCAACGGACCGAAATTCCGTATACCGCCTACACACCCGAGAATTTTCAGAAGTTCGTGAACGAATATATTACCCGACTGAACCGTTCGTACACTCCCATAAACAGTATTAACCGGGATTTGATTCGGGAAGAAACCGTACGGCTATACAAACAGTTAAGCGACAGTCTGGGCGTTCACCGTCCGCCACATGATGCCCCGAGAGTAAAAACAATGATGTTTACTCCGTTTATTTCAATGGTGGGAGTCACCGGCAGCATGGGACCTTTCTTTTGTGAGTTTACACTCAACGGAGATTTACTTCCGGCCAATTATCCGGCTACTTACGCCCACGAACTAGCCCACCTGCTTGGTATCACCAGCGAAGCGGAAGCAAATTTCTATGCATATCAGGTTTGTACCCGCTCGCAAGCCATGGGCATTCGCTTCTCCGGATATTTCTCCGTGCTCAATCATGTACTGGGAAATGCGCAAAGATTGCTGCCGAAAGAAGAATACGCGAAACTCCTGAAACGTATCCGCCCGGAGATTATCGAACTAGCGAAGGCCAATCAGACATATTGGGCCGCCAAATACAGCCCGGTCGTCGGTGCTGTGCAGGACTGGATATACGACCTTTACCTGAAAGGGAACAAGATAGAGAGCGGTCGCCGAAACTATTCGGAGGTGATAGGATTACTGATTTCCTATCAAGAGTGGAAGAACCGATAATTAATAAGAAATTTTTCTTTTGTGTAGCAGGATTAAACTAACTTTGCAGCATTCTAAAAAAATAAACTGATTATGTCACATACCAGACAAGAACAAATGGAAGCCTTCGGACGCTTCCTGGACATACTTGACGAATTGCGGGTCAAATGTCCGTGGGACCGCAAGCAGACAAATGAAAGCCTTCGTCCCAATACGATAGAAGAAACTTACGAACTTTGCGATGCCCTGATGAGAGATGACAAGAAGGATATCTGTAAAGAGTTGGGAGATGTCCTGTTGCACGTCGCTTTCTATGCCAAGATCGGCTCGGAAACAGGAGATTTCGACATCAAGGATGTTTGCGACAAGCTCTGCGACAAACTGATTTTCCGTCACCCCCACGTATTCGGAGAAGTCAAGGCGGAAACGGCAGGACAGGTTTCCGAAAACTGGGAACAGTTGAAACTAAAGGAGAAAGACGGAAACAAAAGTGTGTTAAGCGGAGTCCCTGCCGCCCTCCCTTCGTTAATCAAGGCATACCGCATTCAGGATAAAGCACGCAATGTCGGTTTCGACTGGGAAGAACGGGAACAAGTATGGGATAAAGTGAAAGAAGAAATCGGTGAATTTCAGGAGGAAGTAGCCAACATGGACAAGGACAAGGCGGAAGCTGAATTCGGAGATGTCATGTTCAGTCTCATCAATGCGGCACGCCTCTATAAAATCAATCCCGACAATGCCTTGGAACGTACCAACCAGAAATTCATCCGCCGCTTTAACTATCTGGAGGAACATACCATTAAAGAAGGGAAAAACCTGAAAGATATGTCTCTTGAAGAAATGGACGCGATCTGGAATGAAGCAAAAAAGAAAGGATTATAAACCTCCCTTATAAACAAAAAAACAGAGGCTCTGTTTCAGTGAAACGGAGCCTCTATTTTACCTGAACAGAGCGTCTGTTTGCACGAAACAGAGCCTCTGTTTTTCATCATTATTTCCTTTTCGAATCGTTTCCGCCACCCTTGCGGTTCATGCCTTTTATCATTTCCCGGTGGAAACGCATTTCCGCCCGCTGTACAAGAAATATTTTCTTACTGGAAAGAATCTTCTTGAACTTGCTCAGGTAGGTTTTATCGAGTTGGTCGGCAGCGATACGGTTATTGGCAACTTTCTCGTTTATTTCTTCGTATTGGCTTTCCGTTGTCTTATCATCTTTACCTTTACGCATCAAATCCCATGACTCGTCATTCAGCTTTTTCTTTTTATCCTGAAGTTCGAAATAAACGGGAAAGAACTTGGCAGCTTCTTGTTTACTCAAGCCTGCCTGTTCTATTATAAATGCTTTTTGTTTCGCCCTGAACTCTTCACGGGACAGATGTTGGTCACACCCGTCGGCAGCCCAAAGAACAGGCATAAAGCCACACAACAAAACGACTAATGCGATTACTTTTTTCATTTTCTGTATTCAATCGGTTTTAATAAATCATTCTACACTCGCGTCACTCAAATAAACATATAACGAATAATCATCCAGCATGGCACGGTCCAGTGCCACATCAATCATCTCATCAGATATTACTTCAGTATCCACCACTTCTGTCACTGCCACATCATCTGTCGCAACAGATTTATGGTCTGTCGATGCCACCCGTACAATAAGAGCCGCACCTATAAACATAGCTGCCATATAAAGCAATGGTTTCAGTCTTGTCCATGTGCTGACAGGCTCTTCCTTCAAAGTTACTTTTTCTTTTTCGGGAAGTTTATTCATCACCTCTGAAGTCAGGTTTTCAAAGTAACCTTCGGGAACTTTGAAGGAATTTTCCTTTCCCAGCTTCTTCAATAGGGTATCTTCTTCTTTCATACGTTTTTCTCCTCTCTTTTCTTTAGACATTGTCCGGTTTAAAAGGTTTAATCTACTTCTTCTAAAAACTTCTCTATTTTCTTCACCGCATGATGATACGATGCTTTCAGCGCTCCGACCGATGTTCCGAAGATCTCCGACATATCTTCGTACTTCATCTCCTGATAGTATTTCAGGTTGAACACCATGCGCTGTTTTTCCGGTAAAGTCAGCAATGCCTTTTGCAAGAGCAACTGCACTTGGTCTCCTGAATAATAGGAGTCACTTTCCAGTTTCTGCACAATCATCGCTTCGGGATCGTCAATAGCTATGGTCGTTGTAGCACGCTGCTTGTTCAGAAAAGTAAGACATTCATTCAGCGCAATACGATAGAGCCAGGTAGACAACTTCGCCTCGGCACGGAAGTAGTCGATATTCGTCCATGCCTTGATGAAAGTATTTTGCAGGAGGTCGTTCGCATCCTCGTGCGAGAGCACCATTCGGCGGATTTGCCAGTATAATTGTTCGCTGTATTGCGCCACAATTATTTCGAAGCCTTTCCGCTGCGTACTCTCCTCCTGGAGAAGTTTCAGAACCTCGGGTTCATTGTAAGGTGTCATAGTCTCTCGTTTTCTGTATGTTTTTATTTATGGTTTCAAATTCAGGCTTTTCATCGCCTCTAATAAAGACGGATCATAATTGTAAATGTCCTCACAATACCGCATATTATTATCGGCCGACAGATAGACGGTTTGATAATCTATAAATAAAGGTATGTATTGTTCGAGGCTGTAATGCTTCAGTTCACGGTAAGCCGCGCTGATAGGCAATTTCTTTCCTTCCTCGCTTACCGGTTTGATATCCATGGCAATGCGGATACGGTCTTCCAACAATTCATCCGGCTCTTTCAGCAGGAAGAATGCAAAGTCGAGCGCTTTTTGCAGACGGACACAACCATGACTCACTGCGCGGTTCTTCCGACTGAAAGCCCACTTGGAAGGCGTATCATGCAGATAAACGGAATAAGGGTTCGGGAAACGGAAAATAATACGCCCCAACGAATTACCGGCTTTATTATCCTGTTTCACCGTATAAGGAACGCCTTTTCCTGCATACTTCGCCCATTTAATGCTATGCGGATCTACCTGCGTGCCATTTTTATCGTATACCTTCATCCGGTTACGAGTAAAGTATGTCGTATCCCTGCGGTAAGTAGGGATAATCTCTTTCCTGANGCATTGAAAATAGACTATGTTGTTTCTCCGGAAGAAAAACATCAGCGCAGTCAGCGGCTGTTAGCGCTTTCTGATGAGAAAACGCAGGCTTTTTACGCCCGACATATCGGGCAGACAATGTCGGTTTTAATGGAAAAATCAAAAGCGGGGACTCCGATGCATGGGTTTACGGAGAACTATATCCGTGTTGAAGTGGAAGCGGACAACTCATTGGATAATCAGGTAATCAATGTCCGTTTGGGAGATTTTAACGAAGATAAGACAGCACTTAAAGGTACAATTCTGATATAAGTATGAAATCGAGATTTATCTATTGGCTGGTATCCACTGGAATGTGGCTGTTTTCAGCTCTTCCTTTCCGGGTTCTGTATATACTTTCGGATTTCAATTATCTGTTGATGTATTATGTGGGAAAATATCGCCGTAAGGTTGTCAGAGGAAACTTGACGAAGTCATTCCCGGAAAAGACTCCCGCTGAAAGGTTGCAGATAGAGCGTAAATTTTATCGTTATCTGTCGGATTATATGCTTGAAGACTTAAAACTTCTGCACATGTCGGCTGAAGATCTTTGCCAACGGATGATTTACAAGAATACGGAACAATATCTCGAACTGACGGAGAAGTATGGCGGGATTATTGTGATGATTCCGCATTATGCCAATTATGAGTGGTTGATCGGAATGGGAGCAATAATGAAGCCGGGAGATGTACCCGTACAGGTCTATAAGCCATTAAGAGATAAATATCTGGATGAACTGTTTAAACGTATCCGTTCTCGTTTCGGGGGATACAATATTCCTAAGCATTCTACTGCACGGGAGATTATAAAGTTGAAACGTGAAGGAAAGAAAATGGTTGTCGGTTTGATAACCGACCAGTGGCCTAGTGGTAATGACAGGTATTGGACTACATTTTTAGGTCAGGAAACAGCTTTCTTGAATGGGGCGGAACGGATTGCCAAGATGATGAATTTCCCGGTCTTTTACTGTGAACTGACTAAAAAACGCAGAGGATACTGTGAAGCGGAATTTAAATTGATGACGGAAACTCCTAAGAATACAGCCGAAGGAGAAATTACTGAAATGTTTGCCCGGTATCTGGAACAGACAATCCGTCGGGAGCCGGCTTATTGGCTGTGGTCGCATAAGCGTTGGAAAGCCTCCAGAGAAGAATGGGCGGACATCGTGGAACAGGAGAAAGAAAGGCTGAAAGAGAAGCAAAAGCAATGAAAGTATCAGTAGTCATTTTGAATTGGAACGGGTGTGATATGCTTCGCACTTTTCTTCCGTCGGTAGTCCGGTATTCGAAAGGAGAGGGGGTAGAGGTTTGTGTGGCTGATAATGGTTCTACGGACGCTTCGGTGGAGATGCTCCGACAGGATTTTCCTTCGGTTAGGGTGATTCTATTGGATCAGAACCATGGTTTTGCAGACGGATACAACTTGGCTTTGCAGCAGGTGGAAGCCGACTATGTTATTCTTTTAAATTCGGATGTTGAAGTAACGGAACATTGGTTGGAACCGATGATTGCGTATCTTGATATTCATCCGGAAGTTGCTGCCTGCCAACCGAAAATACGGAGCTGGCGAAATTGACAGGATTCATCATCCAACCGTTCAATGTCACTCCAT